>Ga0302253_1000204_pt1 | contig 56278 bp, 65 predicted proteins | sample AAG_RA_Trp_MG_FD_193537 | JGI IMG/M metagenome (GOLD analysis project Ga0302253, IMG submission 193537) | Enriched activated sludge microbial communities from anaerobic digester in WTTP, New Holstein, Wisconsin, United States - AAG_RA_Trp | ecosystem: Engineered > Bioreactor > Anaerobic >...
GTTTTAATAAAAGTTAGAGCAAATGAGGATTTTGAGGGGAAATTAACTGAATTAGTCTCCAAATATTTTGATTTACAGGAGCTTGAAAATGCAAAGTTTTTTGATGAAATAGGGACAGATTCGGCAAAATACAAAGTTCCTTCAGTTTTAGATAACACAACACATTATTTAACTGATCCAGTTCAGGATAATTTTGTGTTTACTTTAGGTTTTGGAGAAGATGAGCCGGAAGAAGTTAGGGCAAAAATCAAAACCTTAGGTCTTGAAAAGCACGACGGTTTAGATTTTGCAGTTGAAGAGGGAAGTAATGTCCATGCAGTTGATGATGGATATATTGAGGATGTAAGAAACGATAAAACATCGTATGGATTAACTGTAGTTGTAAAACATCAATGGGGAAGAACATATTATGGCCACTTAAGTAGGGCATTATTTGAAGTAGGTCAAAATATTTCAAAAGGTACCATAATAGCACTTTCTGGAAATACTGGGATCAGCACCGGGCCACATTTGCATTTTTCCCTAGAAGAGAATAGTCTTGATAAAAAAAACGGGTATTTTGGAAAAATTGATCCTCAAAATATGCTCCCTGCAACCGTATTAAATTCTTTTTCAACAAAAAAGTTAGTTTGGAACTTAAAACTTAAAAAGGGTGAGGAAATAGTTCTTGGGTATAAAATAAATACTAGCAATCCAAAACTTCAATATTATTTTACTGGAAAAACAGGATATCTTGATAATAGTAATCAAAGCTTTGAAAGCCAAAGGGTTTATCAAACGGTTTTAGATAAGAGTTCAATTGCTCTTTTGAACGGCGAAAAACCAGATCTTGCCAATGAGAAAGTTTTAAAAATCTTAAGTCAAGATGGTTCATCGGTTCTTCTATTGGAAAATAAATTAACAAATTATCAGTCTCTTTGGGTTTTGCAAAGATTAAATGGAGAGTCTTGGCAAAGAATTGCCTCGCAAGAGGAGTTAATGAAAAATTCAGTGATTTCATTTAAAGAGGGAAGTGTTTTTTGGTTATCTCCCGATGGAAATGCACTAAATGGATATCAAATATCAGGAAACAGTTACTTTAGTCAAACAATTGATAAGACTCAAGAAGAAGAAAGCCAAATTGCATTTGGGCAAAATAAAAAAGCATTTTATAAAGATGGCAACATCGCCTTTATGGATCTACAAAGCAATGAAGAGTTAGAAACTGACGATAACGAGATAGAAAATATTGCTTTTGCACAAGATTTCCTAGGAGAGGAAAAAAATAATCCAAGCTTATCCCAAATGGTTGCAGGTGTTGAGGATGATGCTTCTTCAAAAAGTGCTATAGAGGAGGAGAATAATGTTAAAAAATAATAAATTTATTATTTTAATTTTATTTTTAGTAATCTTTCAATTTGTTTTTAAACAAGACACATTTGCAATTGGCCAATTTACACCAACCGGTGGGCAATTAGTAGTTGGGGCAGAAAGAACAATAGATGCAAATGGAGCAACGGCTGGAAACATTGGATCATGGAAAGGGACGTTAAACGACGATGCATATCGTTGGGATGTCGATGTTAATTCTTCAACTGGCCTTGATCAACAGGTTTTCTTAGATAACGTGGACTCTAATAATGCTAATAAGTTAATCATTAAAATGATAGTAAAAAGCAATTATTCTACACATCCTCGTTACTATCAAATTTGTGACTTTGTAAATAGTACAGATACTGTTGCGGATACGTCCGGAAATTGTTCTGGAGGATGGAGAACACTTAATAAGACAGACGGCTCAATTAGAAGATACATTGATGAAACTAATGAAAGAACATTAACTTATCATATTTATGACGGCTATTGGAATAGCGGAACAGTTGGGACAAGCAATACTCCTGTTTCTACCCCAATTACTAATTTTATAAATGCCAATAAGAGAATGATAATCAGAGCATATTCAGCAACTGGTTTGATAGCAACGACTCATTATTTTGATTTAGTTTCAGTTCAAACTGTAATTGATCCTGTTTATCACCCTGCAGGATATGGGAAAAATAGTGGCGGAGATGCAACAACCAGTTATATTAATGCTCAAAATCCACCGACTTTAATTTCAGGAGATGGAGCCGCAACAGGGTCTGACAATGTTGATTTTTCTATTCCTGGAACAGATAGTGAGATAGCGGATTTTTATTTTAAATTTCAAAACATAAAAACATTACCTGCATTTAATACAATTGTTATGGCAGGAGAATATAGCTGCGGTGCCTCAGGTCAAAACATAATTCCTCAAATTTATAATTTTAAAACGGGTTTTTTTGAAGATTTATCTTCAGCAACTACTGCATGTCCAACTTCAGATACGGTGTATAGATTTGCAAAAAATAACATTGTAATTGAAGATTATGTTCAAAATGGAGAAGCAAGAATAGGGCTTAGAGATTCATCGGCAGCTACAACAACAATAACAGTTGATTATATGTATATTATGGTTGGGATGACTAATAAAGACTCAAGTAGTGAATATTGTAGATTAGAATTTGGAACAGGAGTGGCGTCTGATTGTACAAAAACCAGAAGTTTGGATACAACAAATATTGATCCTTGGTCAATAACAACAGAGTTGGAAGCAGATGGAAGAGCAGACTATGTCCCGTATGGAAATGATGCTGATAATGTCGTAAATGAAGCAATTGCAACACCACACGTAAGAATTAGTAATATTATCCCTAACAATGTTAGCCTCGTTGGATTTGCATATGCATTATATTTTAGATCCAATGCAACAACCGTAACTCTTTATCCTCAAATGAAAGATGAATCAGGAGGAAATACGGTCACGATGGGAGGATATACAAACTTTGCTACCTCAAACGCTACAACTACCTATACTTACACAGACTCAATAATTACTAATTATTTTGCTTCAAATCCAACAGACTATGTAGACAGGCGGGATCAAGTATCAACAATTAGATTTAGAACCAGCGCATCAACGTTAGTTGGTAGTAATGTTTCCCCAGATATTGATTTTATATTTTTAAGCGTTCAGTATATTCAAAAGGCAAGAGATTACCCTTCTTTAAATGCTCAATTTATAGGAACAGGTGGCCAACTTGTATCAGGAACAGAAATCCCAACTCAACTTAGAGCACAAGGTAGTGCTGGGTCATACAAAGGGACAATGAATGATGATGTTTTTTATTGGCAGGTTAATCAAGATACTAGTAATGGTTTAAATCAGCAAGTACAAATAGATGATGTAAGATTAAACAATGCAAATACATTAATAATTACAACAATTGCAAGTGCAAGCGCTGCTACCCTAAACAGGTATTACCAAATTTGTGATTGGAAGAATCCTAATTTTGTAAACAACGTTGCAGACACTGAATGTACTGGTGGTGGGTGGAGAACTTTAAACAAAACCAATGGAACAGCAAGGGCCGCAATCGCCGAAACAACCCAAAGAACTTATCGTTGGTTTATATACAATGGCTATTGGACAACTTCTGATACGGGAAATACTCCAGTTAATACTCCACTAGCGAATTTTGTGGAACCAGGAGTAAATAGAGTTTTAATAAGAACATATGCTCCAGCTTCTGTAGCAGCTATTCATTACTGGGATTATATCGCTGTTCAGCCGGTTATTGACTCATATTATTATCCCAGTGGATATCTTAAAATAAGAGGTGGATCAGTAGCTGGATCTTATATAAACGCGGAAAATCCTCCTACTCAGGTTAGCGGAACAAATGCCAATGGGTCTGACGGTTATTACGTTGGGTTACCCGGAACTTCAGAATTGCCATCTGAATCGTATATGGTATTTGATGATGTTAGAAAATATGAAGGAATAAATACTATTGCAGCTGGAATAGAGTTTGACTGTACCAATACAGGACCCAGTGTTCAAACAAAACTTTATAATTTTACTTCTGATCAGTGGGTAAACATTGGTTCAGCATACGCTTGTTCAACTACGGACACAATTCATTACATTGCACTTAACAATATTAATATTAATGAATACGTGAGTAAAAATAAGCAGGTTTGGCTTGGATTTTTCGGTGATATTAATAGTACAGTTACAATTAGATTTGATTTTGCCTTTATTGCCCTGGGAACTACTGTTTCAAGCGCTTCGGATTGCGATTTGAGTCTTGGAACCAGTGGCAGTGGTAGTTGTACAGATACCGCAACCCTTGATACCATTGGAGCAACTACTCCTTGGGTAATTGCAAACGAGGCAGATGCTGCAACAAGAGCAACAGATTTTTATCCTTACGATGGAGACATAGATGCAGTAGTTAATGAATACACGGCTGCTGTTAACGCAAACTTTTCAGTTAAGGTTCCAGAACATGGATCAATTGCTGGCCATGGTTATTTCTTAAGATACAGAGCAAATACAACCTCGCAGAGAGTATACTATCAGTTTCGAGATTATTCAGGTCTTAACACCAGTACGATGGGAGGGTGGACAAATGGGTCAACTTATAATGCTTCAGCCACTTATTCAGTATTTAATGCACCAACTAATTTCTACTTCCAGCAGAATCCAAATGACTATGTAAACTACGCAACCAATACAATAAATATGCGTATTAGAACAGAGAGATCAACAGTAACATCTGCAAACAACTGGGATGTAGATTTTCTTATGGTTTGTCCGCAATGGATTGAATCCGGGGGATCAAGCGATCCGTTAGATTCACAAGAAATGAGGCATGGTAATTGGTTTAGCGATTATGGAATAGAGAAAGTATTTAGTTTTTAATGCGGTCTTTTCGTAAATAAAAACCCCAAAGGTAGATGTTAAAAAGTGAAATTAAAATAAAGGGTGCTACTTTTTCTAAACCAACTTCAAATGTAAGCAAGAGTTCAAAAACGAGAGAGATTACAAGTAGGGTAGAGAAGCTTAGTTCAGCAATCCTATCAAAAGTTCGTTCGATAACTGTTATTATTATGTGCTTTTGTTCTTCTAATCGGTTAATTTCTAAAACGAGTTTTTGATTTGTCTCCAAGGATTCAGAGCTGTATTCAAAAAATGGCTTAATTTCAAACCCTTTTTTTGCAACTAGGATCTTGTAATGTTTTGCAGGAACTCTTTTTAAGAAAAATTCACCAAGATGATTGGTCATTGTTTTTGAAAGAATAATATTTTTATCAGCATTAATTAAATAGACCATTGCTTTACCTTGAGCAAAGCCATTTGTCTCCGTAACAATTCCGTAATAGTATCTTTGCAATTTATGTTTTGTAAATCTGTCTTTTATTTCTACGATTGGATGCCAGAATAGAAAGACGATTGGAATATGTGCTCTAAGAGAGATTGACAGCCAAGATAAGAGAATTGAAGTAATTATAATTAAAATTGAGATAAGTTCAAAAAATCTAACGGAGACTGTTACTTGAGAAACATAGTTTGCAGTTAGACTTATAAAGTCATTTAATGCTGCCCAGTAATATTCAATTAAATTTAAAACACTAAAACCTTGACTTTTAAGTAAAATCCTTGGGTAGTCATTTCCTCCTTGAAAGTTTATTCTAAAATTTTGAGTGTTTTTTTCATAGCCAATTGCTATTACTTCCGCTTTATATATCCCATTTGGTAAAACTACATTAAATTCTCCCTTTGCGTTTGAAAAACTCGGGTTTTTAATTGGTATATTCTCTGAAGAGATTGGTTCAAATTCTCCAAGTCTTGCGTTATATAAATAAAGTAATAATCTTGCTCCCTCAATTGGTTTATTATTTTTATTAAACACTGACAAAGGACTTGAAACTCTTACATCAGCAATTTTTTGTTCATTAATGTTTCCATTTACATCAATAATTCGAACAATTACCTCGTAATTTCCAGGCTCTTTAGGGCTTTTTAATTTCCCGATAAAAATTCCAGGCTCAATTTCAGTAATATTAGTTAAGACAACACTTGCATCAGCTTCTCTTATAAAACTACTAATTCCTAAGACATTTTTGTTTTTTAAAACTGCTTTTATTTCCTTTATGCTTTCATATTTTTTTAAAGAAAATTTAAACTCATAAATAGTATCTTTTGGAATAACAATTGAGGCATTTGGTTGCTTCTGAGTAATTCCTTCGATTGAAGGAGAAGCTAAAACATTATTATTACTAGTGATAATAACTGAAGTGTTATTTACTTCAGGGGCAATTGAAATGGGGGGAGTTTTAAAGGTAAAAATATCAGAGAATGAGGTTTTAAGATTAGCATTTGTAACATTTACTTTAAAATAATAAGTTGTTTCTTCTATTAAGTCCTCTAGGTTAAGTTCGTGTTCTTTTGTTAGCGTTAATGAATTAATGGTATTAGTTAGTGATTTAAGGGAAGTTCCATAGTAAAATTTAGCAGTTGTAGCTTGGTCAGTGGTAACAGAAACAACAGCATTATTACTCGATAATGATCTAATTATGAGATCTTCAATAACCGGAGTTTTAGGAATTATAGGCGTTGGAGTAGGCGATATTGTTGGGGTTGGAGTAGTAGATGAAGTTACAGCAGTTGCACCAGGAGTAGGAGTTAGGGTTGGAGTTGGAGTGATTATTGGAGTTGAAGTAGGGGCTGATGTTGGACTTGGAGTTGGGGATGGAGTAATGCTTAGATCATATTCATAATAATTCGTTACAGTTTCATCCGAAGTAGTCATATCGTCGTTGGTGAGCCTTGAAGATATCGTGAATGCAACTTGCTTTGAACCTGTATAATTTGCGGTTGTTTTTAATTTAAAGCTTACTGTTTGATTTGTTGTATTGGCAGGAAAAGAACTGATATTCCATATAATTTTTCTGTTTACTAGGTCAATTACAGCGGGGGTACTATTGTATGCAGTTGAAGCGCTGCCGATGACATATTCAGCAATATCTACGGCTGGTGTTGATTCGCCTTCGATTGTTCCCAGGCTCCATTCTGCCTGAATTTCTAAATTATCGGCATAATCCAAATTGGATCCATAGGTTATTTCGTAAGTAACAGTTTCGTATTGAGGGACCGGAGCGGAAACATCAGCATTAACTGTAAGTTCAAAATCAGTTGCTTTAGATGGAACCGTAACGCTTAAATCTAATTCCGATGAAAAAGCGGCTTGTTTAAAAAATAAAAGAGCAAAAACCGCAATAAACATTTTTAGTTTATTTTTGTATAAAAATTTTAACAGATAGTGCATTAGTTCTATGTTAACAATAATTTTAAAATAAAGCCAGATTATTGACAAAAGTATTATGCTTAACTATTATGTTTATTACTGTGACTGCGGCAACAAAAATAAATAAAAAATACATTTTATATATTGCACTCGCGATTTCATTAATTGCTATCGCTGTTGTTCCCTCATTTTATTTTTATAGCCAATATCAAAATGCACAGAAACTCTTAGGGAGTACAAAGATCTCAACGGAAGAAGAAAACAGTAAATTAATAGAGACAATAGGTAAGTTAATTGAGCTTCCCAAGAATGAATTGCCTCAAATAGCAACAGTTACCGATAAAAACAAGCTTCAAAATCAGCAGTTTTTTCTTAAGGCGGAAAATGGAGATAAAGTTTTAGTTTACTCTCAATCCAAAAAGATAATTCTATATAGACCCAGTATAAACAAAATCATTGATGTTGCTCCTGTTAATTTAGGACAAATTCAAGAAACAGAACAGGCTTCTCCTACGGCAACTCTTACTCCAAAACAGGAAAAGATCAAATTTGCTTTATATAATGGTACCAAAACTGTTGGAATAACCGATAAGGCAGAGAGTAGGATTTTGGGAAAAATAGATAATTATGAATTAGCTGTACAGCTAAAAGCAGATAAAAGCGATTACGATACTACTTTTGTTGCTGATTTATCTGGAAAAAATGAACAGGTTGCTAAAGAGGTGGCAACAATATTGGGCGGTAGAGTAGTAGCTAAGTCACAAGTATCAAATCAGCAAGGCTATAAGGACGCAGATATTTTAGTTATTGTCGGTAATGATTTTAAATAGTTTTTATAGGTAGTTAGACGACTTCGCTTTTTTGCTGAATTCCCAAAAGCCAGAGGACTGCTTCCTTTTTATAGCGTCTGTCTCCTCTTGAATTAATTCTAATGGCTGGAAGTTTTCCTCTTTTACCCCAGCGTTTAATTGTAAGTGGGGATACTCTTAATACTTGAGCAACTTCTCTAACAGTTAAAAGATCGGGTAGATTGTTGATTGATATATTTTGATCAGCCATAGCTTTGATACTAGATTAATATTAATCATTATGAATATTAATCATCTATAAAGTAACAAAGTATAACAAGAATGTCAAGGGACTAAAATGAATTAGCCACTAAAAAACTCCTCTTTCAAGGAGTTGTTTAGAAAGAAGGCAACAATTTTACCTAAATCTTATTTAAGTTCAACTGTGGCTTCCTCCTAATCTTACCGTTCGGCTTTTCGATTTTATTCAAATACGCCTCACGGAGCGATTTTAGAAGGACTTCACTGTTTCGTTATTTTAACTCAACAGTTGCGCCTGCTGTTGTTAATTTTTCCTTTGCTTCGTCAGCAGTTTTCTTATTAACAGCAGTCATTACTTCTTTTGGTGCAGCATCAACTAAGTCTTTTGCTTCCTTAAGACCCAAGGTTGGAACTAATTCTCTTAAGGCCTTAATTACAGCAAGTTTGTTTGCTCCCGAAGAAGCAATAACGACGTTAAATACTGTCTGTTCTTCTTTTGGTTCATCAGTTGCTGTTGCTCCGTTTGCACCAGCTGGTGCTGCGGCAACCATTGCTTGAGCTGAAACTCCAAACTTTTCTTCTATAGCCTTAACTAATTCGGAAAGTTCTAAAACAGACATTTCTTCGATTGCTTTTATTAATTCATCTTTTGAAAGTTTTGCCATTTATTAGTTCACCTCCTCCTGTAAAAAACTCTAAATTCGAGTTTCATGCTTAGGATTTGCTCGATGCGACCGCATTGAGTGTCATTGCTAATTTTTGGATATTCCATTGTAGGCTTCGATGAAGTCCGTAAATTGGTCCTTTTAAGCCACCGACAACTTGGGCAAGAAGCATTTCGCGAGAAGGGAGAGTGGATAATTTTAGCACTTCATTTGCTGTAAGCGCTTGATTATCAAGAATGCCAATTTTTATACTTGGGAGTCCGAATTCTTTAATAGTTTTTGCTAATTGTTTTAATGGATTTACAACATCCGAATATAAAAGCATGGTTCCGGTTGGTCCATCAATAGATTTTTCGTCGTCTATTTTTAGCTTAGCTTCATTTAAAGATCTTAAAACTAAGGTATTCTTAGCCACAACGTAGTCACTATCCATAGTTTTAATCTTCTTTTTAAAATCCTCAAGTTGCTTATGAGTTAAGCCTTGGTAATTAGTAAAGACTATAGCTTTGGCTTTTTGTAGTTTTTCTGTTAAAGAAGCCACAATTTGCTGTTTCTTTTCTTTATTTTTATTCATTTTTGTTTCATCTTTCATAATAAAAAAACACTCTTGCCGAGTGTTTCTAGTTTATGGCGCATAGCTTATTACCTATTGTTCTATATACTATTTGCCATTAGCTATTTGCTAACATCCTCGGCAGGTCTTATTTTGCCCGCTGTCTTAGGTAACTTAAGAGTTTAGCAGATTAGTTTTAATTAGTCAAATTTAATTTATGCTTTATTTTTAACAATAGTATTTAATGAAAGTTTTTTCCGTGATTAATATCTGTATCTGTTTTTGGAGAGTCGCAAACGAGATTAAAAGCTTTTTGGTCTATATCTCTAGGACTTTTATAGGTTTCATCAATTTCTCTTCTTAATTTAATTCCTTCAGATAAAAGCTTTCTCAATTCTTCTTGTCTAATTTCTATTGCCATTTTTGTTTTGTTGTCAATCGGTTGTTGCTCTGGTTTAGACATACTTTAAGTAATAGTTATTTATATTATTAATTAAACCATATTAATGGAACCTGTTGCCTATGACTTCTCCAAGTTTATCCCATTCAAACTGAGATATTTTAATTTTTTTAGCGATTCTTGCAAATAATTCATTGACAAATCTATCTTCGTTTCTCTTTCTTTGTTTTTCTAATGTATCACCACGACCAAAGTATTTAGGAATTCTTATACAATCGTGAGGTAAAGATTTTCTTCGAGGGTGACAGCTGAATTTTATTTCGCAAGTCATAATTATTCTGAATAATACTTTTTAAAAAGTATTTTGTCAACAAGAACTAAGTTAAAAATGCAAAAACGGGACCAAACGGCTTTTGTTGCTTTGCCTGTTTTAAAACAGAATTTATTCTTAAATTCGGATCTGATTTTTTTGCTTTTTGCTTTTGATTTTCCAAAAAGTATTCAACATCTCTTGGTAAAAGACTCGGATCACTATGTGGTCTTACTAGCCAATTTGGATCTTTTTCTGTATTTACAAAACCAAAAACATCTATTTTGTGCCTGACCGGATCAATAAAATGTTGATGCATTGTGGTTTCGGAAATTGTTCTTAAATAAATAATATATGGATCGTAACTGTAGGAATCGACAATGGCAGCCTTAAAGCGATCTATGTCATTAAAACTTGAGTATTTGACTGTTATAATTGGACCAATGTCATAAGATGCCCAAAAATGAAATCCTGGTTGCGCTTTTTCTTCCCGGATTATGCCGTTTTCTGCAAGTTCCATACAGTTTTGCACAAAAAGCATTGGTTGTTCTATTCGGGCTTCTCTTAATCCTAATATTTCTTGCATACTCATAGGAGGTTATTTTATGAAAGGCTTTTTTACTTGTCAAGACAATCTATTCAAAAAAACGGGCATAACAACCCCTGTTTTTATTTGGTAGTAAGGAGGCAAGTTTAATCATCATAATGTCTGTAATTGTCAGATTTTGACCATCTTGTTGTCTTTTGTCTGCAACTTCATTTTTTAATTGTTCGTAAGAAAAAGTTGAAGCTCCATAAATTAATCTCGTAGTTGTAAAATAAGGTACTATTTTTGATTTATGAGGCATTGCAACGGGGTAGGCAAGAGCGGTATTTTTTGACCTTTCCAGTAGTAGCTCTAAGGTTCTGTCTGCATTTTGGAGACCACCGGTTCTGGATCTTTCTCCTTCAGGGGCAATTAAAACAATATTTCCTGTCGTATTTAACGTTTCTATTGCTTTTCTAAGCATCTCAAAGTTATATTTAGTAGCTTCTTTGTATTTGTCTAAATCTTTTTTTTGAATTATTTCAATCGGAATAAATCCCTCTGATTTACTAACTGAATTCACAATTGCCGATTGAAATTTAAGAGCATATCCTTGACTTGGATCCATATGTCTTCTAGAGGTAAAAACATAAACATTATCTAACCTTCCTTTTTGATGGTGTTGTAATGATTTTAATAAAACACCAGGATCCAATAAACTAAAGTGATTAAAATAAATAATTAGCGACTTGCTATTTAGAGTGCTTAAGGCGTTATCTAAAAAAAGTCCGTTTTCTTCTATGGTTTTTAATTCTACTGCTTTCCAAATTGCTCTTCCGCGTTCTTTCATATGTTTTAATAAAAATATATCCTATATTTAATAAATAAAAAAGTCAATACAAAAACCGATAGTAAACTAAAAATTAAAAAGAAAAAAAGACTTATAGAAAATAGGGGGTTATTTAGGATCTCCGCCTAAAATATGTTTTTGTCCGTGCCAGTCAAAATGATATTTTTTAGGATCGATTCTTGTATTTATATCTATTTCTTCCATAATTTTTACTAATCCGTTAATTTTATCGTCTTTTGATAATTGTTTTTCTTTAACGCATTTTTCAAGCAATGCGAGTTTTGCTTCCGGAGGAATTGAGTCCTTGCCCTGAAGATATATATGGTCAGGTCTTCCGGTTTTATCCCTGATTATTGTATGTTTTCCATCAGGATCCGTAAAGCCGGCAATACTTATTCCGTAATGAACACCTTTTTTGGTCGAAAAATAACTTTCTCTAACACGTATCGTATAACCGTTAATAACAGCTTTTTCGACCAAAAAAGCCATATATTGATCAGAGGTTGTATGACCGGTTTTTCCGTTTCTAAATGATGCATTATGCAAAAGAGTTAAGGTTAGATTATCGCTAAGCTTGTAAGATGCTCCGTAAGATTCCCTTGTTTCCCCGTGTTTTGTTAGTTTTCCGACGAGTCCCTCAAAGATCTCTTTAGGAGTTTTTACTGGTTCTTTTTCTGTTGCATCTGGAATTAATTTTTCTTTCATATAAACGCAGATTATATCTTATAGTTGAATTTTTGTAAAGCTGGGGTAAGGAATTATTTCTTAGTAGCTTTTTTTTCAAGCTCTCTAATTTCTGATTTCAATTTAAATAATTTTCTTCTTTCCTCATCTGACAAATTAGTTTTTACTTTTTTGTAAGTTTCAATTTTTCTGGAAACAACAGTATGATTTCTTTCCGCGCGATGAAATTGTTCAAGTCCAGCTAAAAATATTAAAATGGCAGAATTTGCTGTGCACATTCTAGCGTAACCTCTATCTGTTTTACCTTTTTTGATATCAGCCAATACTTCAGATACAGGAACGTAGTCAGCATTAAATATTGGTTCTGTTCTATCCATTTTCATTTTATCAATTTGTGTTAAATCAACTTCTACAAAAACCAAATCAGAGTTAGTCCCGATAAACGTTGGATTAGGATAGTGTTTTGAATATTCAGGGCATGCAATATCTAAAACTGCAATTGCACCTGTTTCTTCTTGTGTCTCTCTAGTAGCTGCTTCATGTGCGTGTTCAAATCTTTCCATCTGATCTTTTCCAATAACTTTATCTACGAAACCCATTGGAATTTGCTCAAATATCATTGGCTCAGTGTTTTCAGGCTCAAATTCATTATCGGCGTGTGGTCTTGATTGACTAATTAATGCAACTTTTACTTTTCCTTTCTTATCTTTTCCCCATGCTACGATGTTAACGTTTGGGGCTTCGTCGTAACGGGGTCTGTCAAAAGCAGGGGAACCGTCCGGATTTGTGACAACAGCAGATCTTATTACTCCGAATCTACTTACAGCTTCCCAATCTGTTCCGGCAGGAAGTTTTTCGATTCTTCCATCTAAGTGGCGAACCGTTAAAGTCCAAGATACATCAGTCGGTCTGCCTTCAAAGAAATTAGGATTTCTTCTTAAAGCCTCGGATGGAGAAATTAATTGTCTGCATTTTCCCGGATCTGAAATTCCGAGTTCTTGTTTTGCCATATTAAGGAGTTAATTTTAGCAAAAATTATTTACGCTGTCAAATACTATAAGTTTATATCTGAATCTTAATTCCGGGGGACATTGTGGATTTAAGAGTAATTTTCTGAATATTCTCTTTTTTAATAGCGGAAATTAATGATTTTATATTGTCGGTTAGTTTGGTTTTTCCAAAAGAAACTTTTCCTACAGATATATGAAGAAGTGGTGCTTTAGCTTCGGTTCTAAAGGAAATTTGACCACCTTCGTATTTTTTAACTAAGTCTTCCGGCTTTGGTGTAATTGTTCCGTTTTTAGGATTAGGCATCAATCCTCTTGGTCCTAAAATTTTAGCTACTTTTGCCAATTTTGGCATCATTGCCGGTTCTGCAACTAAAATATCAAAGCTTATTACGCCTTTTTCTATTTCGGCAATTATTTGATCGCTTGCAATAACAACTTTTGTTTTTTTACCTGTTCCATGAGGAAGTGTAACGTTTCCGGAAATTCCGGTAGCAATAGTGTTTATATGGAGCTCAACTGTTTCGTCAAAACTTTTTCTTTGTAGTTTTTCTAGGATATCCAGTCCTTCGGAAAGAGAATGAGTTTTATTCTTTTCAAAAGAGTCTTTTAAACCCTGATATTTTTCAGATCTTGGAGTTTTTTGATCTTTTTTTGCAAATTTTGTTTTCTTTTTTATGCTAGAGGATGATTTTTCTTCGTTCAGTTTTTTTTCGGTTGGTTTATCGTTGGCTTCTTTTTTTTCTTCAATTTCCTCTTTATTTTCAACGGCTTTAAAAGCAGCTTTTTTAGCTTCCGCTCTTTTTTTAGCTTCTTTTTTTTCTTTTTCTTCGAGCTCTTCAACTCCTAATGTTTTTACTCTGATTTTTCCCATATTATTTAACTTCCACTCCCATTGATCTTGCAACTCCTGCAACTATCTTTGCACCTTGTTTTATGTCGGTTGTGTTAAGATCTTCCAGTTTTGCCGCCGCTATTTCTTCTGCTTGAGTTTGTGTTAAAGTTCCGGCTTTTTCTTTTCCCGGTTTTTGTGAACCCTTTTCTTTTCCAAGCGCCTTTTTAATCATTTCGGCAATCGGCGGTTTTTTGGTTATAAAAGAAAAAGTTCTATCTTCATAAACAGTAATTACTGCTGGTACGATTGTGCCTTTTTGATCAGCTGTTTTGTCATTAAATGCTTTAACAAATTCCATAATAGGAAGTCCATGTTGACCCAAAGCAGGTCCAACAGGTGGCGCAGGAGTTGCTGCTCCTGCCGGAATGTTTAATTTAATTAATGTTTTTATCTTTTTTGCCATATTTCTCGTTTAATTCGTAAATTCTAATTTAAAAATCCTAAAATCCGAAACTTTTGAATGTCCACCATTTTAATTTTATTATTGCTTCGAATTTCGATATTCTTGTTTCGAATTTGTTCCAGTAGAGGAGATCCTTGCGGTTCTTATCTACTGGTTCAAGCGCTCCTTCGACTTTGCTCAAGACCTTCGGCCCTCAAATGTCTTTGGATCTCCCAGATTTGATTACTCCCGATTTAATCGGGTTAAGTTTTATTATTATAGCTTACTGACTTGTAAAAAGTCCAGTTCTACGGGTGTTTCGCGTCCAAAAATACTTACTAAAACTTTTAATTTTCCTTTTGCTTCGTCAATTTCATCAATTGTACCTAAGAAATCTGCAAACGGACCATCTACAATCTTAACTGCTTCACCTGTAATAAAAGCTGCTTTATAAAGAGGCTCTTCGGTTTTCATAAACTTTTGAATTGCTTCTACTTCTTTTCCGGAAATAGGCGTTGGTTTGTTTCCTGCCCCAATAAAAGAGGTTACTCCTTGAGTTGTTCTTACTAAAAGCCATGATTCATTATCTAGAATCATTTTTACCAAGACATAGCCTGGAAAAATCTTTTCTTCTACGCTTTCTTTTTTTCCACCGGCTACTTTTATCGTATTTCTAACAGGTACTAATACGTCAAAAATTCGGTTTTCGAAACCTAAAGCCTGAACTCTTTGTTTTAAATTCTTGGCAACTTTATTTTCGTGACCGGAATAAGTGTGAACAATAAACCAGCTTGCGCCAGTATCATCTACCTTTACAGAAGGGTTTAATGCTTCATCCAGTGTTTTTTCTTCGTTGCTTGGCGCTGGCGGATTTTTATCTTCGATTTTTTCCGGTTCAACTTCTGTTGTATCAGACATTGATTGACTTTTTGTTTCTTCTTGTATTTTTTTGTCGTCCATATTATTTAACAAATAAGGCTAGAAGCGTAGTAAAAATGTAATCAGCTCCTCCTAAGAATAATCCTACCCCAAGGCTTACTATTATTACAATAGAGGTTAATCTTATTACTTCGCTTTTAGTGGGCCAGACTACTTTTTTAAGTTCGTCTTTGACCTCCTTAAAAAAATTAACAGGCGTTGTCGCCATATTCAAGATATTTTACCAGAAGCTGGTTGACATGTAAAGGGGATTAACTGTAAAATAAATTTTGTCACCTTATGAAAAAGATCAGAAAAGTAGTAATCCCTGCAGCAGGTTTTGGAACGAGATTTTTACCCCAGACAAAAGCAATGCCTAAAGAAATGCTCCCGATCGTAGATAAACCGGTAATTCAATATGTCGTAGAAGAGGCGGTTGAATCGGGAATTCAGGATATAGTAATAGTAACAGGTTACGTAAAAAGGGCAATTGAGGATCATTTTGATTTACCCAATGCAGAATTAATCAAAAACTTAGAGGCAGGAGAAAAGCATAAGCTCTTAGATGATGTTAAAAAAATTTCAGAGATGGCTAATTTTATTTATATAAGGCAAAAAGGTCCATATGGTAATGGAACTCCTGTTTTATCCGCAGAATCTGTCATAGAAGACGAGCCGTTTGCAGTTTTATGGGGAGATGAGTTTATTTACGCAACGCCCCCAAGACTTAAACAAATGGTTGGTGTTTACGAAAAATACGGAGGGATTGTTATTTCTGGAGTTAGAATAGAAAAACAGGAAGATTTAAAGCGCTATGGAATAGCAGATGTTACAAAAGTTGAGGGAAATGTTTATAGAATTAACGAGATTATAGAAAAACCGGAACCGGACAAAGCCCCTTCTAATCTAGCAACTCATGGTGCATATATTTTACCGCCGGAAATTTTTGGTGCATTAAAAGAAGTCGGTCCGGGAAAGGGTGGAGAAATTTGGCTTACAGATGCAATTAATCTTCTTAAAAATAAAGGCGTGCCGATTTATGCAGTAGAAATTGAAAACGGTAAATACTACGATACGGGAAATAAAATTGAGTATATGAAAACAGTTGTAGAAATGGCCTTAAAACACGAAGAGATAAATGGAGAATTCCGCAAATTCCTCAAAGAATTAGATTTATAATTTAATAATGAAAAAAAATATAAAAATTTTTGGAATAGGTTTTTTAGTGTTTTTAGTATTTTTAATATTTTCATATTTTGTTGCCAGGGAACATTTTGTGCAGCTAGACTTTGATACAACAGTAAAAATGCAGGATAATTTGTCCAGAAGACTAGATGAAGCATTTTCGACCTTTAGTATTATTGGAAGCTTTGAAATTGTAAGCTTGCTTTTATTGATATTAATAGTTTTTTTAAAAAAATTGAAGGGAATAATTATTCTAATTCCTTACTTTTTTCTACATCTTATAGAAATTTTTGGAAAGACAATAATTGATCAAAATAACCCTCCTTTCTTCTTTTTACGCACAGAAGTTCCATTTCAATTTCCAAGCGGTTATGTTCAGCCGGGTTATTCTTATCCATCTGGTCATTCTGCAAGAACAGCCTTTATTTCATTAATTTTTTTATTCTTAATACATAAAAGTAAAAAGATTAATCAAACACAAAAAGTGGTCATTTATTCATTAGTACTTATATTTGATTTAATTATGTTTACAAGCAGAATTTATCTTGGGGAGCATTGGTCAACAGACGTAATTGGGGGAATACTACTCGGAATATCTTTTGCGGTCATATCTTTAGTGTTTACTTAGTCTTCTTTAACTTCGCCTAAATAGGTTTGCAAGTCCTTAACAAGCTTACAGGCGTTTCTTCCCATAGCATCTCTAGAAATATATTTATAAAGAGTAGTAAATTGATTTTCTGTAAGATCAACAGGTACTAATTGTCTTGCTTCTTCTATTAATTTTTGTGCCGTGCAATAGCCAAATGGTCTACAAGAGGAACATAGTTCTGTGTTCATATTTGCGCCCTTTTACATCCTTTAGATTTTGCAAATGTCTTAAGCTTGTCATATTCCTCGCTTGCTTCTTTCATTGTCATCATTCCTTTTTCTACAGCATTAGCGTATTGAGCTAGATATTTTTCTCTTAAGCAATGACCTTCCGGCTTGCAAAAATCACACAAATTATTATTAATTTCCTTTTTGTTCATAATTAAGATTGGATTATATCATAACAAAGAATAATAATTTGACAAATTATTGTATAATAATTCGATATGGAAAGAAAAATAGAGGGATTTTTTATTGGCAACGGACATATGGGAATTTTGGGAATAAAGGAAAATCACACAACTTTCCCTATACGCGAAGTTAATAAAGAACCGTACACAGGAAAAGGAAAAGTTTGGGGATTTAGTAATTGGGATGGATCAAATTGGCAGCCTAAGGAACCAAGTTTTAATTGCGGTTATATTCCTTCTGATTGTGATCCAAAAGCTCCATATACAGGTAAAAAATAATTCATCATTATTTTTTATGATTTTTGCATTTTGGATTACGGCAGCAATGCGCACTATTTCTAATTCGTTCTATCCGTTTTCTTAAGTCTATAATATGACGCTTATGATGTTTTTCCGATCTAACAGGAATTCCTGTGATAGAGTTAATTTCCGGAATTATTTTATCGTTTTTTGCTCTTTCAAGCGCTACATATTGTTCGGAAAGTCTTGTTCTTAGGTCTGCGATTCTTGCCGCAACAGAATATTTTGTTCTTTTTAAAGGCGTTTTGGTATTATCAACTTCTCGTTTTGTTAAAAAAAACTTTGCAAATCTCATTAAACAAGGATGATTAATTGCTTTTTGTTTCTCTTTCACGTAAAAGATTATATCAGAATGTAGAGCTATATCAAGGCATGAACGGATTAAATATCAGCAGGGACTAAGTAACTATGTTGGAAATTATTATAGCGAGTATCAATACAAATTCATTTGAAAAAGGTTGAATTATATTCCTATTTGGTTATAATTACCTTAATGATCGGACAACAGGAATTTCAAATTCAGACAAATATTGAAGCTTTTCAGAGCTTATCTTCTCAAGACTTTATGGCGAAATATAGCTCATCGACGCCAACGCCAAAAGCTTTCTTCGATGAAGTTGGTCATTTTACGACTAATGAATATGACTATCCAGATCTACTCAAAGAAATAAAAGTTAGAAGAGGTATTCATTTAGCTGTTATGGGAGGATTGGACCCCGTGTTGGGACAAGTTGCAGTAGCAAATCCAGATTTGACAATAATTACGGATGTTAACAAAAAAGCAATGAATATTTCTGTCGATGGTCGAATAAAACCAATTCTAGAATCGGAAGATGGGAATGATTATTGGCGAAGAGTTGGCGATTATTTTGTAAAAGTTATAAGAAAAATAGATAAAACAAGATGGGATTTTCCAGTTGGACAAGACGCAAGTATGGGTGGTTGGTCTAATCCTGAATATTTTGATAAAGTTAAGCAGGCTTTGTTAGATGGAAAAATAAAATGGGCCTCCGGAGATATGACCACAGAAGGAATTGATTTAGGTTTTCAAATTGCCAGAGAAACAGGAGTCTCAATAAGGTTATTATATGTTTCAAATATTTTTGATTACTCTATAAACAGTAGGCAAAAATTTATAGAAAAATTGTCAAAAGGAATAGAAGAAGGATTGATAGATAAAAATGCTCAAATAATAGATGCGGGGCTAGGAGAAAAAGGAATAGAGACAAAAGTTTTTGATATTTCCTCCTATCTACAAATAAAATAATTTAGAAAGCCTCGGCAACTCTTATTAGTATATCAAACTATATCAGCAGGGGTAGAGGGAATCGAACCCCCAGTCGCGGTTTTGGAGACCGCTGGTTTACCGTTAACCGATACCCCTATTAAGCAACAAAATAGCATATAGATTATAGTATATTATTTAACCATTTACCATTTGCTATACGCTATATGCTATTTTAATTTTTCGGTTTCTTTATGATCGGTTATTTTTCTGCAATGGTTACAGAATTTTTTTAATAACAATTTATTTACCGTATTTAATTTATTCCTTGTTGTTACGTAATTTCTGTTTTTGCAAATACTGCAAACCAATCCTAATTTTATTCTGTGTTCACCTTTTTTTGCCATAGATAGTAATGAGTTATGAGATTTTAATTATGAGATTCTAATAGAATTTTTTAACTTGCTTAACATCTTAGAAATAATAATAATCTCTTCTCTTAATTCCTCCTTTCTTTTCTTATTAATTATACCTTGTTTTTCTGCAATCTCAAGAATCGGTATGCATTCATGAGCAGATCCTCTTGAGATAGTTATAAATCTTTTAAACTCGGGTTTTGTTCTACTTGCTCCTTCAGCAATATTTAGAGCAATTGATAACGAAGCTCTTCTAAATTGGTCGGTTAGGGAAAAACTTAAATCTCTTGACCATAATTTTGTAATTTTATAAACCTGATTAACAAAATTTACGGTTCTTTTATAAACTTCAAGCTTTTCAAAATTAAATAAACTATCCATCGTCTCATAACTCCGAACTAATAACCCATAACTATCTTGAGCCGACAATGGGAATCGGACCCATGCTCTAGTCATTACCAATGACTTGTTTTACCATTAAACTATGTCGGCAAGATTTGTGCTGGAGGAGGGAATTGCACCCCCGTAGCCCTTTCGGACGCGTGGTCTACAGCCACGTGCAATTGCTACTCTGCCACCCCAGCATGGAGCCGTCTCTCGGATTCGAACCGAGGACCTGCTGTTTACAAAACAGCTGCTCTAACCACTGAGCTAAGACGGCAAAAATCACCAACGACTATATGATTTTATCAAAAAGGTTAAAGCTAAACAAGCCTTCTTAAATGAAAGCAGAGGTTAATAATAAGATAAATACGATCCTTGGTATAGAGTCCGGTCGGCGTTTCCCTAGACCGTTAATTAGGTGAACTCAGTTTCATTTTTTAGGATGAAACGCTTTGTTCTGTCCCCTTCGATTATACTTAGGGTACCTCAAGTCTAGCGAAAATGTAGGGAAAATCTCCCAACTTTTCTCTTATACCAAAGAACGAGTATAGTGTAGGAAATCTTTTGTAAAAAGTCAAGTAACTTTAGGCTCCCAAAAGAGTCATAGCAAAGCTTAGGAGATTAAAAATTAAGGAAGAAAGAGAAAGTCCGCCGATTGGAAACATAAGTAGGAAAAAAATTACAAAAAAACCGATTGAACCAAAAGACAAATAAATTCTTGCGTCCTTTTCCGGCAGAATTAGAGCAAAAACTTTTGAACCATCAAGCGGAGGAATTGGAATTAAGTTAAAAATAGCAAGTAAAAGATTTAACTGAATTATTATAGTAAGTAAATAATTTAATACTAAAAAGAATAATTCTTCGGTAAAAACTAAAGATAAAGTTCTTAAAATAAGAGCAGCAAAAATCGCAATCAGAATATTGGTTAATGGACCAGCTAAGGAAACTAATGCAATATCTTTTCTTCCTTCTTTGAGATTGAATGGATCAACCGGAACAGGTTTTGCAGCGCCAATTATTACGGGTGAGCCGGAAATTAATAAAAGAAGTGGAATTGCAATGCTCATAAAGGGGTCAATATGATTTTTAGGATTTAAAGTAAGTCTTCCCAAAAGCCTTGCTGTTGGATCGCCGAGTCTATCTGCAACAAAACCGTGAGCGACCTCATGAAGAATTGCAGAGTAAATTAAAATTATAAGCGATATAATCATTGGTATTAGTTCCATAAAATCCTTACTTCTTGTTATATTAGCTTAACTATGGTATATTATTATAATCCAAAAAAGGAAAATTTACTATGGCTTATAGATGTGATTATTGCGGAAAAGGCGTTATGTACGGACATAATGTTTCGCATTCAAAAAGAAGGACAAGAAAAATTTTTAAACCAAATTTGCATTCAGCGAAAGTTGTTATTAACGGTTTAAGTAGAAAATTAAAGCTTTGCACAAAGTGCTTAAGGGCATTAAAAAAGCTTCCTTTAAAAGACACATTAGAAGCTAAAAAAGTTGAAGCTTCTCAAGAATAATTTTTCCTTCGTTATATCCGTTTAAAAAATCCCTATAACTCATCGGTTTTTTTCCTTCGACTTGAATTTTATTATTCGGCAAAAGTTTAATTCTTGTATTTTTGTTTTTTAAATTTGTTTTAATCCAAACACCGGGCCAGGGATAGTAAGCCTTTATTATTCTTCTTAAGTTATCCGGAGGATTTTTATAATCAATATATCCGTCTTCCTTTGATAATTTATTCGAGTAAGTTGCCAGTTTATGGTTTTGTTCAATAAGCTTTACTTCGTTATTCAGATAATTATGAATTGTGTCTTTTAATAGTTCAGCGCCGACTTTAAAAAGTCTTAAATATAAACTTTCCGAGGTGTCATTTGCTAATATTTCTTCTTCTTTTTGGGCAAGAACTGGACCATGATCCATTTCTTCGTCTAGTTTTATAATACTTACCCCAGTTGTTTTATCTTCATTTAAAATCGCAGTTTGTCCGGGTGTTGCACCGCGGTATTTCGGCAATAATGAAGGGTGAATATTTAAGACACCAAACTTAAAAGTATTAAGAATTTGCTTGGGAATTATTAATCTAAAATTTGCCAATACAGCAACATCGGATTTAAGATTTGAGATTATTAATTTAATATTTTCATCAAAAGCCGATATAGAAACATAGGGGATTTTGTTTTCTATTGAGTATTTAATTAGCGGATTTTGTTTTTCTTTTTCTGTTGTAATAATAAACGGTTCAAAATCTTTTTTTAACGCTTCAATAACTGGGATTACGTAGTCTCCGGATCCAAAAAAAACAAGTTTCATATGGATATTTCTTCAAAAATATCTTCGTTTTTTTCGTTTTTAGAAGATTTAAATAAAGTTCGTTTTTGCTCCAAGACTCTTTTTGGAAACAAAACTCCTTCCAAGTGGTCGATTTCATGTTGAATAATTGTTGCCATAAATCCAGTAAATGTTTCTTCTTTTCTATTCCCTTTTTCATCTAAAAAAGTAATCGTGATTGACGAATTTCTTTTTACCTCTCCCCAAATATTTGGTAGGGAAAGACAACCTTCAAGTTTTATCGGTCCTTTTTTTGTTTTCTTTGATCTTATTTTAGGATCAACTTTTTTTTCGAGACTAATATTAATTATTTCCGGATTTATAAAAATTCTAATCTTTGAATTTGGGGTTGGTTTTGTTATAAAAATTCTAAGAGATTCGCCGATTTGCGGTGCAGCAAGACCGACCCCAATAGGATCTGTTGCAGAATTTAACGCGTCAATCATATTGGCAATAACCTTTTTTATATTAGTGTCAATTTTTTTTACAGATTTTGCTTTGCTTGACAGTACTGGATTTGGAGAGTTAACAATATTTGTCATTATTTATTTTCCCAGGCAGCAATTGCCTCTTGAGCCCTTTTATCATTTTTAACAACTTTTAACAATATCTCCTTCATTTGATTAATTGCTTTTTGATGATAATCTCTGTTAACAATTTGTCCGCTTTCGTCTGTTGCAAGTTGTTCGTAAAATATGCCAAGCGCATAATGCGCATCATAATAATCCGGTTTTAGTTTTACGGTTTTTTCCAATAATTCAACTGCTTTTTTTACATCTCCCGCTTGGCCACTTATGACACCATAATTATAAAAAATATTTGCATCTGTTGGTGCAAGTTCACTTACTTTTTTAATAGCCTGAAGTGCAAATTGAATATATTGAGGATCAATTTGCGATAAGGTATAGTAAACTCTTACCTTTGATTTCCAATAAACGACGTTTTTGGGATAATTAGAGGTTAAGCTTTCGGTTACATAAGCTGATTCTTGAGCAAGTTTTTGGGCAATTTCTGCAGATTCAGTACTGTCTTTTTGTCCCGCAAACATAACAGCTAAAATAGATGAATTAATAGAATATTCATCTTTAAAAGTTGGTTCTCCTGGTCGTCTTTCTATTGCTTTTAAAAGATATGGTCTTGCCTCTTGATATTGGCGCGCTCTGTTTAAATTCATTCCCATAGCATAGCTTTTATCTGCTTCCCAAAATCTAATTAAAAGAACAATTAAATAAAAGGCAATAATTGCCGTTATCACGATAAAAACTTTTGAAAGAGTCGGAACTTTTGTTTTTTCGTTTAATTCGAGAGAGTTTTTAGGGAAATTAATTGTTTTTTTTGTTTCGATTTTTTCAAGCATTATCATTGCAAAAGCGGGGATCAAAAACAGATAAATATTGGTAATCACAACAGAAAACCCGAAAAAGTTAGTAACTAAAATAGTTAGAAAGCTGCATATTAGGGCAAAAACCAAAAATTGCTCTTTTCCTTTATTCTTATGTAAATTTTTTAAAACTTTTACATATTTAATTAAAAATACTATTATTAATGCAACGTAAGTTCCTAATCCGAAAAGTCCGGTTGTCCCAAGATAATTTAAAAATTCATTATGCGCTTTGTTGTATAAAAAGTTCCATTCGGATGTTAAGTTGTGCGCTGCGGGTCGGTATGTATAGTATGCGTAAGCAAAAGTTTCTACACCTGTTCCAAATAGCGGATTTGCTTTCCACATATTAAAAGCGCCTTCCCAAACAATTAGCCTTATTTTTTTAGAATCTGTTCCGCCTAATTCGCCCAGATGAACAGGTTCACTAGTTTCTTTTTCTACTTGAGTTTTAGGAGTTTCTTTTTCTGTTTTTTTCTCAGCCATATTTTGTAGGATTCCGTTTAGGGTATATGGCTGTAGTTGAGTAAACGGAATGCTTGTTAAAAACGTTGTTAAAAAGAATGCTATTAAAAGAATAATTGGGGTAAAGTTGAGCAGATGATATTTATTTTTGAAAAACGAATTTTTATAAAGATGTAAGAAATACACACCGCAAATTAAAAAAATTATAAAGAATCCTGCAATTCCTCCCGATCTTGAATTTGTGTACATTAAATCGGCATAGAAAAGAATGGTTAAAAACAGATAATAAATTGAAGTCAGTAGGTTTTTTCTGGAGATAAATAGTTTTTTATTTTTACTGTAATCAAATTTAAATGATCTTAAAAATTGAATTGTAGAGACTGGTAAAAGAATTAAAAGATAGGCTGCCATCCAGTCAGGTTGTCCAAGAGTTGAAAATATTCTTACTCTTGGCTGAAATTCGTTTGTCCAGCAGGAAACATCAAAAGTGCCCCTAAATAAAAGACATGTCGGATCATATCCAAAATGGGACGGCAATCCCCACAAAGAAACAATTAATCCCGCAATAAGGCTTACCTTTAAGACTCTTTTAACATATTTTATTGTTCCAAGATTAGTTATAAAAGCATAATAGAGGAAAATATATGTAATCATTGAATATAGTCCTCCATTAAATCTTGAATAATATCCCCACAAAGAAACATGTTTATCTATAGAAAAAAGAGTAGAGATTATTTGGGAAGCCAAAAATAAAAGTATAGGAATATCAAGCGGAGTTTTTTGGATTCTAAACTGTTTGTTTAAAATCATTTTACCCGTCCATGCAAAAGCTATTATAATAGTAATGCCAAAAGTAACCCAAAGCTTATTGAATTCAAAAAGCTCGGATGTGTCACTTGTAAAAGCTAACGGAACCAATAAAAACAGGGCATAAAAACTATACTCAATAATTTTGCTAAAGATGTTATGTAATTTCATTACGCAATTTATGTTAACATATTGTAGTTTTTTGGGCAATAATTACTTGACAAAATAACTAAGTAATAGTATTTTAAATTTGTTATGCCAAAAGAAGCATTAAAAGAAGATCATTTTAGGAAAATAGGTCAAGCTAATTTAAAATCAGCAGCAGAGTGGAGAAGGCTTCATAATCTGTATAAAAAAATAAGAGAAAGTCAAGCGGATAATTCGCCAAAATCTTCTTTGGGGCATTAATATTCCCATTAAATAATCTTTTAAAATTCTATTGTTAAACCTCAAATTAGATGTTATTATAAAAATGATTTTAGTTTCATTTTTAAATTATGTTTAAAAAATTCTTCAGTTTTTTTTCTCAAGACATTGGTATTGATTTAGGTACTGCAAATACTCTTGTTTGGGTAAAAGGAAAAGGCATTGTTATTAGAGAGCCATCGGTTGTTGCCATGCACAAGAAAACAAAAAAAGTAATTGCCATAGGAACCGAGGCAAAAAGAATGCTTGGAAAAACTCCCGACCCAATAGTAACCATAAAGCCGTTACACGGAGGAGTAATCGCAGATTTTGACGCTACTGCGGCAATGATTTCCAAGTATATTCAACAGGTACATGAAGTTGGAAATGTTTTGCCCGTTGCCTGGTCAAGGCCTAAAGTTGTTATTGGAATTCCCTCGTCAGTTACCGAAGTAGAAAGAAGAGCTGTTTGGGAAGCAGCCTTAAACGCTGGAGCAAGGGAAGCTTTTTTAATTGAAGAGCCAATGGCAGCAGCAATTGGGGAAGGTGTTTCAATTTTTGCTCCAACAGGTGTAATGGTTGTTGATGTAGGAGGAGGAACAACGGAAGTTGCAATAATTTCCTTGGGTGGAATTGTTGTTAGTAAGTCCTTAAAAGTTGCAGGAGAAGATTTTGATAAGGCAATAATCCATTATATTAGATTAAAACACGGGCTTTTATTAGGAGAAAAAACAGCAGAAGAATTAAAAATAAAAATTGGAACAGCGTTTGCTACTAAATCAAAGATTGTTCGCCGCTCGGTTGATCAAAAGTCAAAAAACGAAGACATAGATAAAAAAGAAGAGTCATTAATTGACGAAATAAAGGAAAGAGGAGAGAAGATGGCGATCGTAAGAGGTAGGGACATAGAAACAGGGCTTCCTAAAAGCTTAAGAGTTACAGAAACAGAAGTAAGAGAAGCATTGTCTCCTGTTCTTTCACAGGTTATAGATGGAATATCCGATGTTTTAGAAGAAGCTCCACCGGAGCTGGAAAGCGATATTTTAGAACACGGAATATTGTTAACCGGTGGAGGATCCTTACTTTCCGGATTTGATCATTTAATAGTCGAAAGAACACACATACCGGTAATAGTATCAGAAGATCCGTTAACCAGTGTTGCCAGAGGAACCGGAAAAGTCTTGGAGGATAACACACTTCTTCAAAGAGTTAAGGTAATTGGCGGACTAAAATAGTTTGTTTTCTGCTTTAATTTTAAATTTTCAGGCGTTTGAGATTTGATTAATTAGTTATTTATTGTTAATTGATAATTAATGTTGTCTTCGCTTGTTCAATAGTTCAAAAAGGGTTAAAATAGTGATTATGCTTAAGAAAAGCAAAATAACTGTATTTTTAATCGTAATTTTTTTAACATTTTTAATCATACTTTTATCAAACTTTGGTATTACAAATGGTATAACGTCATTTTTTTCAAGAATTTTATTCCCAATACAAAAGAGTTTTTATCAGTCTTTTGGTTTACTTTTTAACAATCAGGAAAACTTAAAATTAACTGAAGAAAACTTAGACTTTTTAAAAATAAAAACAGATTTAGAAAAATTGGAAAAAGATAATTATGCCTTAAGAGATCAATTTTCGGTTCAAAAGCCTGAGGCACAAAATCTACTTCCAGCAAAAGTTATTGGGTTTCCGAGTTTTATTCCAAATGTTTCGTATCCAGAAAATTTAATACTAGACAAGGGATTAGACGACGGTTTAAAAGTCGGCAATGCTGTTTTATACAAAGATAATTTAGTTGGAAAAATAACAAGAATTGATTCGTCAAAATCAATAGTATCTTTAATTACGAATCCCAATATGACACTTGCTGTAAAAACAGGATCTAAAAACGCAATAGGACTCGTAAAAGGACTTGGTGGAGGAGAAATGATTTTAGGCAATGTTCTTTTATCGGAACCTTTAAAAAATTCAGATATCGTTTTTACAAAAGGGGATTTAAACATCGACGGAGTAGGTTTTCCACCTGATCTAATTGTTGGAAAAATAATTTCCATAGATAAAAATCCCAGCGCGCTTTTTCAGAATGCGGAAGTAAAAAGCATGCTTGATTTTACGAAACTAAATATAGTTTTTGTTTATAAAGGAAGCCGATGAAGCAATGGATTATTTGGTTGATATTATTTTTGTCTATTATTGCTGAAGGTACAATTACAACATTGCCTCTAGTATTATCCTCTTTTTTAATATTAATGGTTTTTTTAAGAAAAAATATTTTATTTTGGATTGCCCTTATTGTTGGTTTAATTTTAGACTTAATGTTAGTTAGAGATCTCGGATTAACAAGTGTAATTTTTTTATTTTTTTTAATTATTATCAGTCTTTACGAAAATAAATTTGAAACTTCCACAAGTGCGTTTATTTTAATAAGTTCATTTTTAGGAAGCTTAATATACTTGCTTTTTTTTGGGATTCAAAATGCATTTATTCAAAGCATTTTTTGTAGCTTTTTAACTCTTTTGATATTTAAGCTGCTTTTGATCTCTGAAATAAAAACAAAAAAATATAAATTCGAATAAAATAGATTATGTATAAAAATAAAATCGGTGCAGCGTTTCCGGAATTTATTTATTTGGATAAATCAAAAAAACGATCAGGAGAAAGTGGTTTTAAAAGTGCTTTTACAAGAGAGTATTTTCTTTTAGTTTGTTTGGTGGTTATAATTGCAGCAATATTTTTAAAACTTTTTTATCTCCAGGTGATAAAAGGTTCCTATTATAGATATTTAGCCGATAGCAATAGGATTAAAACGGTAATTATCCATGCTCCAAGAGGAATTATTTTAGACAGAAACAACACTCCACTGGTGTTTAATGTTCCGGGGTTTAGAAAAACCGTAAACGGAAAAACAAAAATTTTAGAAAAAGACGAGGTTGTAAATTTAATGGCAAAAGGCGAACAGGGATTCGAAATGGATGTCTTGCGTGAATATCCATATAAAGAGAGCGCTTCTCACGTTTTAGGCTATATTGGTCAAATTTCGGAAGAAGAATTAAAAAATTCAAAATTTGTGGATTACAAATCCGGTGATTTAATTGGAAAAATGGGTATAGAAAACGAGTATGAAGAAAGACTAAGAGGGACAAACGGAAAACAACTATTTGAAGTGGATAGTTTTGGAAAAGAGGTAAGAAAGCTAGGGCAGACAGATCCGGTTTCGGGACAAAACATAAAGCTTACTTTGGATATAAAGCTTCAGGAAGCTACTAACAATGCTATGAAAGATATAAAAAGAGGTGCTGTTGTCATCTCAAACACAAAAGGGGAGATTTTAGCTTTAGTTTCTAAGCCAAGTTTTGATCCAAATTTATTTACAATGGGTTCTAAATATAATCAATCATCTGATTCAGCAAGTCTTAAGGAAATTCTTACAGATACGAAATATCAAACAATGTTAAATAGGACAATTTCGGGAATGTATCCTCCCGGCTCAACTTTTAAGCTTGTTGTTGCAGCTGCCGGTTTAGAGGAGAATATAATAGACGAAAATTATACCATAGAGGATACGGGAGTCTTAAAAATAGGCGATTTTTCTTTTGCCAACTGGTATTACACAAGTTATGGAGGAAAAGAAGGAGAAGTAGATATTGTAAAAGGAATAAAAAGATCAAATGATATTTTCTTTTATAAATTAGCAGAAAAAATCGGAGTTAATAATATTTCTAAATGGGCAAAAAAATTCGGTCTAGGAGAAGCTTTAGGGATAGATTTGCCGGGAGAGGTGGGTGGAACTGTTCCAAATCCCGAATGGAAGGAAAAAACAATTGGGGAACAATGGTACTTAGGGGATACATACCATTACGGAATAGGACAAGGGTATTTATTAACAACGCCTCTTCAGGTTAATTCCTTAACAGAAGCAATTGCTAATGATGGAAAATTTTATCAACCGCATTTACTAAAAAATAAAAAAATAACGGAAAATAATAAAAGATTTTTAAGCGATAAAACAATTGGTTTAATAAAGCAGGGAATGATAGAAAGTTGTAGCGAGGGGGGAGTTGCATGGCCTTTATTTAATTTTAAAGTAAAAAATAAAGACTTAAAAGTAGATGGAAAAAACTTTATGGAAGTACCAATTTCTTCTGGTTCAGCAGACATGAGAGAAATTTCAATCGCTTGTAAGACTGGAACCGCCCAGCACGGAGGCGAGCAAACACTACCGCATTCATGGATTACCCTTTTTGCTCCAGCGTATGATCCGCAAATTGTAGTAACGGTTTTGGCAGAAGAAACCGGGGAAGGTTCTAATGTAGCTGGTCCAATCTCCAAAAAAATATTGGAAGAATATTTTAAGAATATAAAAAATAAATTATAATTAGAAGATGACTGAGTTTATACGGTCAGAATTACCAGAAAGTGGGAAAATAGAGGACTATAAAAAATTTTTTTCAGAAAATGACAAGGAGACTTTTAATTGGACTAAAAAATTAAGAGAAGAAGTTGAACCTTTGTCGAAATGGAAAGAAATAAAACAAGTAGCAGCTGAAGAAATCGAAGGCTTAGATCCGGATGTTACACTTAAGCTACTGGAAAGATTTAAGCCTTACATAAAAGAAGCGAAAGCAGGTCATAGTCAAGGGCATGTCTATAGAGATTTAATAAATATTGTTATTGTTTTAAAAAACGATCCCTCACTAAAAGAAATCGATTATGTGGAAAAAACAGTTGGTCTTTTTGGTGCGGTCTTTCACGATATTGGAAATTCTGTAGTAGATAGATATCAAGAATCAAAAAGATTTTCTGGGCATGCAGAAGTCGGAGCAGCTTTATTTGACAAAATTTCAAAAGACCTCATTCCGCCTAACCTAAGAAAACTAGTCTGCTATGCAATTGCAGCTCACACTCACTACACAAGAGACATAGAGGTTGTAAAGGACGGAGAAACTGTTACTAAAAAACCTTATGAGGATGAGATCATAGATGAAAACAGGTGGGGAGTTTGGTTAACAAGATGGACAGATAGAGTTGATATTCAAGGAATGCAGGGAATGGCAAGGCATATGCTGACAAAAGCAACTCCGACAGAAGATTATTCACAAGAAGGATTTCATCAGGTAAAAGAAGACGAAAAAGAAGATTTTATTCATCATTTTACTCCTTTCGAAAGAACAGATGACCAGATAAAAAATACAGACAGAAAAGATCAAGCTAGGAACGTTTTGGAGCATATGAGAATGTTTAGAAATTCTGCTTTGACAAAAAATATTTATTCTCAATATGATACTCAATATTTTACAAATGAAGTAATTCTTCCGGCAGTAGTAGAGCAATTGGAATTTGTAGATGCGATACTAAGAAAAGACCCGATATCCGATCCGGTTTTGTTAGTAAAATATATGGAGGATTTTTTTAGTTTTTGTAGGCAAATGGAGTCTGGACCGGACGTTGATATGGCAATAGAGGCTATTAAAAATAAATTCAGTCTTTTGTCAGAAGAAGAAAAAGGAAAATGGGCTCGCGGATTTTCTTTAATACCTAATTTACATGAAAAATGGTACAGAAGAATATTGCTTAGTTTATCAAAGCCCGGGGCTCAAGAAGGCAGAAAGTTAGATCAAATTATTGAAAAAAGTTCAGAAGAAGCAGTAAGAAAATTAAGTTCTTTTGCTCCTAAAAAATAGAATTTTTTTTGATTTTTGCCCGCAAATTGTAGTAACGGTTTTGGCAGAAGAAAGTGGCGAGGGATCAAATATTGCAGCGTCAATTACTAAAAAAATCCTCGAGGCTTATTTTTCTGAAAAATAATTTTTAATTTAACCCTTGAAAAACAGATTTAGTTTGTTAAAATAACATAAATGGGAAACATAGAAAGTCGAAGAGGTTTGTTACCAACGGCAGTAAGTAAAGTTATAGACAATCGTCATTTAAAATACGATGGGACATTAAACTTAGAGGGTAATCAGCCGGCAAAACTTACAGAAACCATTGCAAAAATCTTCGATCATTTTTTTGATCAACAAAAAGAAGAGATGGTATTAAAATTGGGCATACCAGTGCCGGAAGGAAGTAAAATTAATGGAATTAACCCCGATGTTGTTGTTGTCTTAACAAAAAGTAACAAAGAAGGATCAAAATCTACAGTGTATTTAGAAGAAACGCTTAGATTTTTAAAAATTACAGATGGAGTTGCGGAGATATGTTCTTCTTTACCTCATTCTGAACAAAGAAGAGATCCTTTTGTTTCTGATTTGGAAAAGTATAGAGAATTACTGGATTACATCTATGAAAAAAGAGAAAATTTACACGTTATAGAAAATCCAGTTTAAAAACAAAACATCTTCAATAAACTTCTAAAAAAAGCTACACTTATTAAGTGGACGATAAAAAATACTATTTGGGGTTTTCTGCATTTTCCGGAATTGGTCCGATTAAATTCAAAACTTTATTAATCGAATTTGGGTCAGCAAAAAATATTTGGTATTCGTCTATAGATGATCTTTCAAAAATAATCGGAAAAAAATTAGCCTTTAAATTTGATAAGTTCAGAAATAACTTTTCATTAACAGATTACGAAAGAAAGTTAGTAAAGAAAAAAGTTTGGTTTTTGTGCTTAAATGACAAGAACTATCCAAAGCTTTTAAAAGAAATTAGCAACCCTCCGATTGTTTTATATGGAAAAGGGAAGCTTCCGATTAATGACAGAATTATTGCTGTTGTCGGAGCCAGAAAAACAACGCAATATGGCAGGGAAGTAACAAAAATTATTACACAAGGACTGGTTCAAAACTGTTTTACGATAGTATCGGGGTTAGCATTGGGCGTTGATGCAGTTGCTGCTACTACTGCAATTGAACAAGAGGGTAAGACTATTGCAGTTTTAGGATCGGGCGTTGATGTGTGTCACCCTTCTACAAATATTAATATATATAATAGTATAGTTAAAAATTCCGGGGCAATTGTTTCGGAAGTTCCCTTAGGTCAAACACCAACCAAAGGATTATTTCCTGCAAGAAATAGAATTATTGCCGGTCTTTCTTTGGGAGTTTTGGTAACCGAAGGGGAGGAGGACAGTGGATCATTAATAACCGCAGATTATGCTTTTAAATTTAACCGCAAGGTTTTTGCAGTACCAGGTCCGATTAACTCAAGATTTTCAAAAGGTCCTTATAAATTGATTCAAAAAGGAGCAAAATTGGTAACATCTGCGGAAGACATCTTAAAAGAATTTAAGTATCAAAAATCAAACATTAAAAATGCAAATAAAAAATTAAAGATAAAAGGGAATACAAGGGAAGAACAGGAAATTATCAAAATATTAGAAAATGAGTCTTTACATTTTGATGAGATTGTTAGAAGATTAAAACTTGAACCGTCAGTTATCGGAAGCACTCTTTCTTTACTGGAGATGAAAGGTTATGTTAACAATGAAAACGGTATTTATGATCTAAGATGAAAAATCTTGTAATAGTAGAAAGTCCTACAAAAGCAAAAACAATCGGAAGATTTTTGGGAGATGGATACGAAATAAAAGCCTCAATGGGGCACATTATGGATCTTCCTAAAAGTACATTAGGCGTTGATGTCGAGAACAATTTTCAACCTCAGTACGAGCAATTAAAAGATAAGAAAAAAACAATTAGTGAGTTAAAATCAGCTGTTAAAAGCGTAGATCAAATAATCTTAGCAACTGATCCGGATAGGGAAGGAGAGGCAATCGCTTCGCATGTTAAGGAATTGCTTGGTTCAAAACTGCATTTCAAAAGAATAGTTTTTCATGAAATTACCAAAGAAGCAATTGAAGAGGCAATTAAAAACCCCAGGGAAATAGACGAACATTTAGTTGAGGCGCAAACCGCAAGACGCGTTCTGGATAGGTTAGTAGGCTATAAAATTTCTCCGATTTTATGGCAAAAAGTAAGACGGGGTTTATCTGCTGGAAGAGTTCAATCAGTTGCGCTAAGACTTATTGTCGAGCGGGAAAAAGAGATAGAAAAGTTTAAAAAAGAAAAATATTTTACAATAAGCGTTTTTACACTAGAAGACGGGAAAGACGTGGAGTTTGAATTATTCGAACTTGATGGGAAGAAAATTGAGTTTCAGACCGTAATTAACCTTTACGATGGAAATTACAGCTTTAAAAAAACTCTAATAGGAGGCTTGGATCAGGCAAAGGATTTTATCTCCAAAATGTCCCAAGAAAAGTACAAAATTTTAGATGTTCTAAAAAAAGAGACAAAAAGATCACCGCTTCCTCCATTTACAACATCGACTCTTCAGCAAGAAGCATCCAGGCGTTATGGTTTTGCCGGAAGGCGCACAATGACTCTTGCGCAAAAACTTTATGAGGAAGGCTTTATTACATATCACAGAACAGATTCTGTAATAATGGCGACTTCTGCTCTTACGTCAATTAGGAATTATATAGATAAAATTTATGGTAAAAAATACTTACCGGAAAAGCCCAAATTTTACACGACAAAGCAAAAACTAGCTCAAGAAGCCCATGAGGCAATTAGACCAACGCATATTAACCGTAACGCAGAAGAAATTGGTGAAACTTTAGGAAGAGATTATGCCAGGGTTTATGAACTTATCTGGAAAAGAGCAGTAGCTTCTCAAATGAATGATGCAATAATTGAGTCAACGACTGTATTTGCAGACTCCGATAATAAAAAATATAAATTAAAAACCAATGGTTCAATTTTGCTATTTGATGGATTTTTAAAGTTGACACCGCAGGCTCTAAGCGATAAAGTTTTGCCGGATTTTAAAGCAAATCAAGTCCTGAATATTAAAAGCATAAATGAATTAGAACACGAAACACAAGCTCCGCCAAGATATAACGACGCGTCATTGATTGCAACTCTTGAAGAAAAAGGAATAGGAAGGCCATCTACTTATGCAACTATTGTTTCAACAATAGAAACAAGAAAATATATAGAAAGAGTTGAGGGAAGATTTCTTCCAACTTCTGTTGGGGTTGCTGTAAATGACTTTTTGGTTAAGAATTTTTCTACGATTGACGACATTCCTTTTACGGCAGAAATGGAAGATGGATTAGATGAAGTTGCAAATGGAAATAAAGACTGGGTTCCTTTTATGAATGCTTTTTACAAACCTTTTGAAAAGACACTTGAAGAAGCAAAGGATACAGAAAGGGTAAAGATTAAGGTGGAAGAAACTTCGGAAAAATGTCCGGAATGTGGTTCAAATTTGGTAATAAGACTTGGTCGATTCGGAAAATTCTTATCTTGTAAAACTTTTCCTAACTGTAAATTTACAAAACCGTTTATTGAGGAAACTAAATTTAATTGTCCAAAATGCGGAGGAAAAATTATCCTCAAAAGAACAAGAAAAGGTCGTAAATTCTATGGTTGCTCAACTTACCCAAAATGTGATTTTGCAGCATGGAAGTTGGAGGATATTAAAAAACAAGCCCAAGAAGAATTACCAAAGAAACAAAAATAACCTGAGTTAAAATTCCCCAAGGCTTATCTAGTTTTCTGTCAAATATTTTTTGAAATTTATAAACGGATTTAAAAAGGGGTTTTTCAACCCCAAAAAAATAAAACGGAACTGTAAGCCAATCCAAGGCTTGAGACATAATTACTAAAAGAAAAGCATAGCCTATGTTTGTAGCTGGAAACAAAAAGTAAATTAATAAATAGGAAAGAATAAAGCTTATTAAAACATCGGCTATAGTATCGTAAAACATTCGCACGGAACCTTTCCCGTTACCATTAGTTGCTGTGTCCCAATGCGGTATGGAATCTGCTATTACGTGGGATGCGATTGCAAGAGGAATTCCTAGAACTGGGTTTCCGATTTTTGCCGCAATTACAGTTCCTATTAAAGCGTGTGCGCTTGCTGTCATATTTCGATTTTATTCAACATGACCCTTAACGATAGTCAAATGGGTCATAATATATTAAAGATCATTATGATCCGATAAAATATGGTTGTCAACTTTTGTCACAACACTTGACAAATATAAATATTTAGGTTCATACTAAATTTGTGAAAAGATTTATAGGAGTTGTAATAATATTTGTTATATTTTTCACAATCGTTAATTCATGCTCTGCGATTTCTAGAAAAGCAGTGCTTGGAGCAGAAACAGGTAAATTATCAATGCCTCCAACAATAGAAGGCCCCGGAATAATTTTACCCGATAGTCCGTTTTATTTTCTTGATCAATTAAAACAAAATACAAGGTTATTTTTAGCCTTTACTCCGGAAGCAAAAACAAAAGTATATAACAACATAGCCGGAGAAAGAATGGCAGAGTTTAGGTTTATGTTAGTTAAGCAAAACGAGGATGGCTTAAGGGTTGCATTAGCCGGACTTTCTCAAAGTTATAAAAATGCAGTTGAGCAGCTTGCATCTGCAAAGTTTTCCGGAAAAGACGTAAGAGACTTGGCAAAAGAAATAAACGATAGTATAAAGCTAAAACAGGAAGTAATGGATGAATTAATTATTAAAGCAGAAGGAGAAACAAAGAAGCAATTGCAGGCTGCATTGGAGGGGGTTACCGAAGCCAAGATTAAATCGGAAGAATATCTTTCCGAGGAGGATTTGGCAAATGAAATTAAATATGACGTAAATAGAGAGGTAAATCTTCAAATGCAGGAGACTTCTAATACCGCACAAAGCTTGAAAGAAGCGCTTTTAGATTTACAGGAGCAAAGAAAGCAAGCTTCGGAAAATGAATTAAAAAATAGAGAAAAAGTATTAGTAGAGGAAATAAATAAACAAAACGAAACTATACAAAAAGAAGAGCAGAAAGCTCTTGAGTTGGATAAAAAGAATCAAAGCGAAGTTTCTAAATTAGAAGAAGCTGCTATAAAAGAAATACAGGATTTAGTGGAAAAAGCACAACAAGCAGCAGTAAAATACCAATCTCTTCGAGCTAATCAATAGTAATTTCTTGTAAAAACGCCTCAATTTTAATAAAATTAGCAAATGATTAAGTTAAAACCCGCGGACTTAAGGACTAAGGTTCCAACGGAAGAGGAGTTAAAAAAAATACGAGAAAAAAGAAACGCAATTTATATTGTTTTAGATAATGTCTTGGATACATATAATGTTGGCGCGATTTTCCGTTTGGCAGATGCAGTTGCTGCAGAAAAAGTGTTTTTATGTGGGGAAACAGAAACACCACCGAATACAAGAATCAAAAAAGCTTCTATTAATACTACCGAGTGGGTTCCTTGGGAATACAGTAAATCAACACTAGATGCAATTAAAAAACTAAAAAAAGAAATCCCGAAAATAAAGATTATTTCAATAGAACAAGATAAAAAGTCAGTTCCTTTTGAAGTGGTAAGTTATGAATTTCCGGTTGCTTTTGTTGTCGGAAACGAAACCAGAGGTGTTTCAAACGAAGTTTTAGAATTGTCAGATACGATAGTGGAATTACCTATGTTTGGAGTAAACACATCATTAAATGTAATGGTAAGCCTTGGAATTATTCTTTATCAGTCAATAAACTATTTATTATTTCCATTCCGTTTTCCTAAAAAAAAATAAAGTTTCAAGAGTTTTAAGGCTTATCTTTGGAGATTTTATCTATTATTTCCCATGCGATTTTAAGTGCTCGTCCATTTCCGAACTCTGGAGTTCCCACCCTTGAATCATAAACATCCAGCATTGCTTTCTGTTTTGATTCGGATGATTCCAAGGGAAAAAATAATCTTAAGTTCATTACATCTCCGGATTCTGTATATGATCTAAGTGACATATCTATGCATCCATCTAATTGACGAGTAAAGTAAGAATAGATGTCATCTTTTATCGAAAATCCCGCTTCCGTAATAATTGATTCGTCTTCTGTTTGTTCTTTGACGACCTTAGTTACCTTTTTTACAGAGCAATCCAGCTCTTTCCCAAGATCCCGGGTTTTTTCTAATAATTCTTTATCGGATAATGGTTGTTGATAAAGCTTATCTTTAATGTGTTTTTCAACTCGTTTTTCAAAATCCCTGTCTGTCATATTAAAAAATATAACACAGAATTTGCTTTTTTGCATATAGAAGAATATTTAATAAAGATTTGATAAAATTAAGGATATTATGAAAACAGATAACTTCGAAAAACACACAAGTAAAAATCCACTTAAGAAGATATTTATTGGTAACTTTTTTAAAACTGTTTTGAATCAGCTTAAGAATCTAAATCTAGAAAATATTCTAGACGTTGGTTGTGGAGAAGGATTTACCTTAAATAAATTAAAGGAAAATAATGTTGGTAAAAAATATTTAGGAATTGATTATTCAAAAACAGCAATAGAAATCGGCAAGAAACTTTATTCTGATTTAGATTTAAAAACAGGCAATATTTACAAATTAGGATTTAAGGATAATTCATTTGATTTAGTTATTTGCTCGGAGGTTTTAGAGCATTTAGAAAACCCCAAAAAGGGTTTAAAAGAATTAATAAGAGTTTCTAAAAAATATATTTTACTTAGTGTTCCGAATGAACCATTTTTTGAAATTTTTAATTTTACTCAATGGGGAAAAGATATTGGCCATATAAATCATTGGACATCTTTTGGGTTTAGGAAATTTGTGGAATCAGAAAAGGTAAAAATTATTTATTTTAAAACTCCATTCCCATGGGCGGTTGTTCTATTGGAAAAATGCATTTAGTTAGCTCGTATTCATTTCCTGTATTTTCTTTTACAAATTGAATAACTTCAGCTTTTCCCTCATATGTTACAAGCGGTGATTTTCGTCTTTTTAAAACATCGACAATATATTGTTCTGTTGGCCATGCTCCTCCTTCAAATTTTTCTATATCGTTTAAAACTCCCCGTAAATTATCTGAGCTAAAGAATCGTTTTAACCTTGAATTTTCCCCACTATATCTTTCGTGATTTGCCGGACTTGCCGCATGCCAAATTCCAGCATTATCTCTTATCAAGAAATACTCGTGAAAGACTCCGATTGGCTTATTTTGTTTTGTTGTTTCAAATTTTTCGTAATGCAAAAGCGCTATCGTTTTAAATAGTTCTGAATGATTTCTGTGTAAAAAGCTTGCGGCAATAAGGCATCCTTCCAAGCATCTTCCTGCGGTTATATTTTCCAGTTTTTTTTCAAAGACAGAAGGATCGATTTTTTCAAAATCTAAACCTTTTGTTAATTCATTTACAGCATGTTCCATTGCTTTTTTAATAGCGGTTCTTGGAGTAATTAGTTCTGCCTCTTGTAGTTGATTATCTGCTTTACTTAATTCTTTTATTATAGGCATATTTTGTATTAATTAGGGAATACTATATTATGGAGATTAATTTGTCAAACTAAGCTAGTAGTTGTTATAATTCAACAATAAAATGAAGAAATGTTTAATTTGCAAAAGAATAAATGAAATCAAAAATAATAAAAACAAATTCTTTGTAAAAGAACTTAAAACAGGGTATGTTGTTTTAGAAGATTATCAATTTTATAGAGGATACACAATTTTTTTATGTAAAAAACACGTTTTTGAAATTCACGAATTAGACCGAAAATACAAAAACTTATTTTTAGAGGAAATGAGTAATGTTGCCAAAGCAGTTTTCAAAGCTTTCAAGCCCGTTAAGCTAAATTACGAGTTGTTGGGTAATAGTCATCCCCATCTTCATTGGCACATAATCCCAAGATATAAAGATGATTTAAGTCCTAAAGAGCCTATTTGGGTAATAGGGAAAACGAAAAGAATGTTAAGAACCAACTTTAAAGATTTAAATAAGCTAAAAAAGAAATTATTAAAAAACCTTTAAAAATTCAAAGGCTTAACCCCTAAATACTAATTTATTAATAAATAGCTTTGCTTATTGACAAAAAGTCCAAATTCCCTATAATTGAATAACTAATATGTAAGACTAACTAGCCAGAGTTTTGCGAGGAACAATCCCGCCTTTGGCGGGTTTTTTTGTCTTAATACGCCAAAGTGGCGAAGCACTTTGACAACTTTTGTGACAGGATACGCAACTAATAATGTCAAGATTTTTAATTAGGTTGCCTACCAGGAAGTGGTAGGAATTTATCGGATTGTCCTAAACCTCGATCTAATCGGGGTAAATTAATAATCCGATTTTCTTGAGAGTTTGATCCTGGCTCAGGATGAACGCTGGCGGCGTGCCTTAGGCATGCAAGTCGAACGAATCTTGTGTTTCACACAAGGAAATTCTAAACACGAATGTCGAAGCTCTAAACAAATTCAAAATCTAAATTTTGAAATGTTTTAAACATTTGAATTTTGGAAATTATAGCTTGTTTCGGATTTCGAATTTTAAATTTAGGATTTTCTCGTGTGGAACACGAGTTGAGTGGCAGACGGGTGAGTAACGCGTAGGAATCTACCCCTAGGTGGAGCATAGCTCATCGAAAGATGGGATAATTCTCCATAGTTCTCGTAAGAGTAAAGACCTTAACTGGTCGCCAAGGGAGGAGCCTGCGTCCTATCAGCTAGTTGGTGGGGTAAAAGCCTACCAAGGCAATGACGGGTAGCTGGACTGAGAGGTCGATCAGCCACAACTGCACTGAGACACGGGCAGTACACCTACGGGTGGCAGCAACCAGGAATATTGGGCAATGGGGGAAACCCTGACCCAGCGACGCCGCGTGGAGGAAGAAGGCTTTCGGGTCGTAAACTCCTTTTGCCAAGCTCTTCACAGCTTGGCGAATAAGCCTCTACTAACTACGTGCCAGAAGTCTCGGTAATACGTAGGAGGCAAGCGTTATCCGGATTCACTGGGCGTAAAGTGTGCGTAGGCGCCTTAATGAGTTGTACTTTAAATACCAAGGCTCAACCTTGGAAATGGGTACAATACTATTAAGGTTGAGGATTATCAGGGATGCTGGAACAGTTAGTGTAGTAGTGAAATGCGTTGATATTAACTGGAACACCAAGGGCGAAGGCAGGCATCTGGGATTTTCCTGACGCTGAGGCACGAAAGCTAGGGTAGCGAAACGGATTAGATACCCGTGTAGTCCTAGCCGTAAACAATGTTCGCTAGCTCTGTCTTACTTGTAAGGCGGGGTGTAAGCTAACGCGTTAAGCGAACCGCCTGGGGACTACGGCCGCAAGGCTAAAACTCAAAGGAATTGACGGGGACCCGCACAACCGGTGGAGCGTGTGGTTCAATTCGAGACAAAACGAAGAACCTCACCAGGGCTTGACATGCAATCGTACATTCCTCTGGAAACAGAGGGAAATCCGTAAGGATGATTGCACAGGTGCTGCATGGCTGTCGTCAGCTCGTGCCGTGAGGTGTTCCCTTAAGTGGGGAAACGAGCGCAACCCCCATCCAATGTTAAATATTCATTGGAGACGGTCCCATTTTTTGGGAAGGAAGGAGGGGAAGACGTCAAGTCAGCACGGCCCTTACGCCCTGGGCTACACACACACTACAATGGCGAAAAACAACGAGTTGCAAAATGGCAACATTAAGCTAATCTCTCAAATTTCGCCTCAGTTCAGATTGGAGGCTGAAACTCGCCTCCATGAAGTCGGAATCGGTAGTAATCGCAGATCAGCAAGCTGCGGTGAATACGTTCTCGGGTCTTGTACACACCGCCCGTCAAGGCAGCAAAGTCGGTAGCTATCGAATATTGTATTTGCGATAGAGATAGAGATCGGCGATGAGGCTTAAGTCGTAACAAGGTATCCCTACCCGAAGGTGGGGATGGATCACCTCCTTTCTAAAATCAAAATAGGCGCGTCCTATTTTGCAGAGTAAGAAAGAGAGAAGACACGGAAGTTAGCATATGGCATATTGCTTATAGCAAATAGTCATTAATGTTAATATAAAGTGAAAAACACACCCAAGTGAGAATAGCACTTGTCCGCCAGATGGCGGAAAAAACCTATTCAGTTGCCCCGCAAAAAGCGTTCTCAAGCGCAGGGGCTTTTCCTACCACTTCCTGGTAATAACAAAATAACCACCCGATCCCGGCATTGCCACATCAAACGTGGCTTTGTCGGAATTTCCAATTCTCAATTTTCAACTTCAAATAATTTGGGGTTTGAATTTTGGAGATTTAGAAATTAATATAAGGGTGGTTTTTTTTGTAAGATCGACAATTTATTGTATAATCGTCACTTATGGAAAGGGAAAGACGACTGTTAGATGATAACATAGGTGAAAAGATAACCTGTGAAGTAAAAATACCTATCGTCTGCGAAGATGTATTAATTGAAGCATCAAGAGAATCTATTTGTGATTACTATTGTGCGCTTGCAGAACATCTTGGTCTTTCTCCTAAAACTGCTAAGGATCATTTTGAAAAAAAAGTAGTATTTAAATTACCTCCTTTAGAAAAAAAATCTGGTATAAAGAAAAAACATATTCAGAGACAATTTATTTTAGGTAGCACCCATAATAATCCTATTAATGGAAAATTAACCGTAGAAATATATCCGGAAATGGTGGCAATGAGTTCTTTTTGTTTAGATCATGGTCCGATAACAAGCGTTGATGCATTTTTAAAATCTGTAGAAATTAACTTCGAAAACAGAATGAATGATGTTTTGGTTCATGAACTAACTCACGTGGCGCAGAAAATGAGAAATCCAAAAGAAGATATAGGTAATTTTATTGGAGTGACGGTTCCAACGCTAATGATAGCGGGAGGAGAATTAATTACGGTTTTTTCTAATTCGCGCTCGGTTGGTTATTCAATAGTTAGCGCTGGGCTTATTAGTTCTTTTGCAAACACTTATCGGATGAGGAGGCAGAATAAGTCCAGTGAGAAAGAAGCATATTCAACGGAAGCAATAGCGATAAAATTACGTGAAGAAACAGGAATTAGGCCTTTTGTTATCACAAAAATTTCTGATAAAAAATATAGTCTTTAAAATTAGATAATTTACAATATTGGTATAATGGTTTTTAAATGAAAATTGGAATTTTTACAGATACATATTTGCCAGAAGCCAATGGCATAACAACATATCTTGATTTTATTTTTAATAAATTGCCAAAAAAAGGAAACAAGTTACATGTAGTTGCTCCGAGGTATTCGATATATAAAAAACAAAAAAACGAAGAAAACATCTCCAGATTAGTTTCAATACGAGTAAACAAGGCTTATAATTATCGTCTCGCAGTATATATACCAATAAAAACTTTTATAAAGCTTTTAAGAACAGATTTTGATATTATCCACGGTCACTCCAATGGATCAATTAGTCTAATGGGATTATTTATGGCAAAAATAAAAAGAGTTCCTTTTGTTTATACTTACCACACAATGATACAGGATTACTCACATTACATTTTGAGAGGATTATTTAGTCCCAGCATCATAAGGAAAATAAGTAGAGTTACATGCAATTTATGTGATGTTATTATTGCGCCTTCGGAAAAAGCTAAAAACGAATTAATTAATCAAAAAATTAAAAAACCGGTTATTGTAGTGCCATATGGTATAGAGACTAAAAATTTTCAAATTAAAAAATCTGATTTTTTAAGAAAAAAATTAGGGATAGCAAGAAATGCAAAAATTTTACTTTATGCTGGTAGACTAGGTAGGGAAAAGTCAGTCGATTTTTTGATTTACGCATTTAATATTATTTTGAAAAGCAATTCAAGAACTCACTTTGTGATTATTGGAAAAGGGCCCGAATATACCTATCTAAAAAGCTTATCGGAAAGATTAAAAATAGATAAAAACGTTTATTTTTTAGGTGCCATTGAGCCAAAAAATATGCCAATTATTTATAAAAGCGCAGATATTTTTGTATTCTCCTCAAAGACAGAAACACAAGGTTTGGTTGTGTTGGAAGCTATGGCATCAGGATTGCCTGTTGTTGCTGTTAAAGATTCGCCGATCGAGAATGTAATTAGAAATAAAGAAAGTGGCGTATTGGTGGATAATGATGTTGTTCAGTTTGCAGAAGAGGTTATAAAACTTTTAAAAAACAAGAAAGAAAGAGAAAGATTAGGAAAAAATGCTAGAGTTAGCGCAAATTTGTTTGTGGAAAATTCAGTTTTAAAACTGGAAGAGATTTACAATAAGGTTTTAAAAAAGAAATAAAGCCTTTACCTTGCAAAAACAGCTGTTTGAATTTTTTCCGACTTAGCTAGATTTTTACCTAGGGCTGTGTTAAGATTTAAGGGTAATTAGGTGCGATGGTGAAGAGGCTTAACACGCCTGTCTGCAGAACAGGTATTCGCCGGTTCAAATCCGGCTCGCACCTCAATATTAAAATAAACAATATAGATTTAAGGAAAAATTTTCAATCTTCTTTTAAATATACATTCAATTTGCTAAAATGCTAGAATGGGTACGTAGTTCACCGGTTAGAACGCTTCTCTGATAAAGAAGAGGCAGATGGTTCGATTCCATCCGTACCCACAATTTTATGGTTGAAGTAAAAAATAAAACTATGAATAATCCGGAAAACGGAACAGTTGATATTTTAAAATTTGAGAAATATATTAAGGAAAATATTGTTTTAGCAAACAATAAGGGCGCTGCTTGTCCGGATGGTAGATACACTCAGGAACAAGATAGTGGTTGGATAAGGATATTTGGAGCACATTTGGGAGTTTCTATGGCAATAATGGCTTCGTTGGTAGAGAAAGACAAAGAATTTTTAGTAGAAGACGTTTATTCAAAAACAAAACAGGCTTTATTTAGTGTGTTTGGAAAAGAAAACAAGCTTCAAGCGCATACAGATGATCATAACGAAATCGGTTGTGGCCATATGGCACAGGCAGCATTGAAAAAAAACGAAGATTTATATGGAATAAAGGCAGAGCATTCTCTTGAGCTTTGGGAAATTTCGAGAAAAGATGCCGATGTAAATTGGATTACGTTGGAAGGATCACACAGAGAGAAAGCGATATTACTAATTAGAGGTAAAGATGCAACGGTTCATTCGCAAAACAAAGATAAGACAGAAATGTATTTCGTTGTAGATATAGACAGAACCAATGAGTTGTTGACGAGGATAGGTAATATTCTAAGCATGGAAGATGTTACTTCGGAAGATATAATCAGAAATTATTGGAAGCAAGTTAATGCTACATCAACACTTTTAGCAAAAGACCTTCCGCAATTAGATATAATCTTGGATAAAGAGGGTAATTCCACTATTAAGTTTATAGGAAACGTTAAATAAGTCTAAAAAATATTTATCTACGATAATAATTTCCAATACAACATTTTATATTGTTTGGTCCAGGACAAAGTCCAGAAATATAAGCGTTGCAACTATAAATATTAAGATCTAAACATCTTCCATTTCTACTGGAGCATGTGTTTAAAGCCGGAGTAGGCGTTGCTTTAACGCAGCATTGAATATTAGATGCTCCCGGACAGAGACCTTTTACAAGAGTTCTTCCGGAAGAAAAACATCGCTGGACTGTATTTTGAAAATCAGTGTTAATACAGGTTCCTCCTCTTGTTGCGCAAAGCGAAGCTGCTTCTTGTTGGGTGTTTTGTTGTTGTTTAAGCATTAGTATTGTTAAGGGAATTGCAAGTACAACTATTACTAAAGATGCGAGTTGCATTAACTTTGACCCGCTTAATCCTTTTAATAAATTTATCCCCGGTTTTCTTGATTTTTTAGCAGCCATTAATTTAATTAAGCAACATTTTTACCGTCTTGTCAAGATTAATTTAATTCTTGTATTCGAAATTTTTTAGTGTTAAACTTTTTTTTATGGTTCTATCGGATAGAGATATTAAAAAAGCATTAAATAACGGAAAGATAAAAATAGCTCCGGTTCCTGATTTAAAAATACAACTTGGTTCTTGTTCAATTGATCTTCGTTTGGGTAATACTTTTAGAATTTTTGAATATAGCAAGCATTCACTTATTGATACAAACTCAAAAAATATAAAAGATAAAGTTTTTACTAAAGAAATTATTATTAAAGATAATGAACCATTTTATATTCAACCGGGAGATTTTGTTTTGGCAATAACTAAAGAAAGAATTACTATTGATCCATCTCTTTTGGGTAGATTAGAGGGTCGTTCTTCTCTTGGAAGATTAGGTATTGTAGTTCATTCAACAGCCAGTATTTTTGATCCGGGTTGGGATGGTCAAGCAGTATTAGAACTTGGAAACTTGGGAAGACTTCCAATTGCGCTTTATCCAGGAATGAGAATTTGCGCAATGACCTTCGAAGAATTATCTTCGGAATCAGAAGTTCCATATATTAAAAAAAAGTCTGCAAAATATAAAAATCAAAATCAGCCTTATGAATCAAAGATAAACGAGGAGAAAATATGACAAAAGAAGCGATTGTGACGATTCAAGGAATTAATCAGGAAACAACGGAACAAAAGAAACCGTCTATTAAAGAAAAAAATTCTTTTATTGCCGGATTACTAGATATAGAATGTGGTTTAGTTTGTAAAGAGCAAATTAGAGGATTAGAGAATTTGGATGATATAAGAATTTTACTAGAAGAAAAAAAGCCTGTTTTTTTTATGGCAAATCATCTAAGCAACGCTGATGCGCCGGTTCTTCAATATGCATTATCAAGACACGGTTTTTCCGACATAAGACATAAATTAGTTTTTTTAAGAGGTATAAGATTGGATAAAAAAATCATTACAAAAACGCTTTCTAACTCTTGCACACATATAGATGTTTGGCCACCAACAGTTAGTCCATCAACACCGGAGGAAAGAAAGCAGGCAATGGCAATGAGTAGAAATTCTCTTAATGCAATTTCTTATGCTTTAGAAAACGGAAAAATAATTATGGTTTTTCCAGAAGGAACAAGAAGTAGAGATTGTCAGCTTGGAAAAGGAGTAGAGCAGGTTGCTCATTATTTAAGTGACGAAACTTATATTTTGCCGATAGCCATTTCTGGTACAGAAAAAATTCTTCCAACAGAAAAAGGATTAAGAAGTGTGATTCCGGTAAGAGCAGGAGCAGAAATTGTTTTTGGAAAACCATTTTCGATAAGTGAATTAAGAGAATCAGTTAAAGGTAGAAATAATGCAAGTAGAAAAAGCTCGAGGCAAGAGCTCATGGATAATATTATGGGTCAAAAAATTGCTCCTCTTTTACCAAATCAATACAGAGGAGTTTATAAATAATTATGAGATATAAAATTAGTTTAAATCTAGATTTTAAAAGAAATCCATATAAGGGAAAATTTATTGCTTTTGAGGGAATCGACGGTTCAGGAAAAACAACACAAGTAAAATTACTAAAAAAAGCCTTGGAGAAGAAAGGAAAGAAAGTTTTTTTAACCAAGAATCCGACCAGAAAAGGTCCGATTGGAAGATTGATTCACCAGGTTTTAAGAGGAAAAATCAAAATTCCATTAATTTCTTTTCAATATTTATATTCAGCAGATAGACAAGTTCAGCAGCTAGAAATAATCGAGCATTTAAAAAAAGGAGAAATAGTTATAACCGACAGATATTTTTGGTCATCTGTTGCTTATGGAATCTCCGATAGAGATGCAACCGACTATAAAAATACAACTAATTTTCTATTAATCAGTCAATCAATTCTTTCTATGTTTTATCAATTCATTCTTCCGGATGTTTTTATTTATTTGGATATTAGCTCAAAGACAGCTTTAAAAAGACTTTCGGGAATGGATAAAGAAAAAGAAATTTACGAAGATGTATTAAAGCTTGATAAAATCAGAAACGGCTATCTTTTTGTAATAAAAATGTTTAAAAAAGAAATGTCCGTATTTGATGGTGAAAAGGATGTCAGAGAGATGTCAAAAGAGATCGTTAAAAAGGTAGAAAAAGTTATATGATTATAAGTCCGAAAGTTTTATTAAAACTTGTAAAAACAAAAAAGCTTGTTGAGGGATTATCCGAAAGAGAATTGACTAATCCGGAAGGAACTGGTTTTGATTTAAGATTAGGAGAAGTTTTTAAGATTTCAGGAAGCGCATTTCTTGGTGAAACACACAGAAAAACTCCAGATATAGTATCGGTTAAAAAATATGGTAAAGATAAAAGTGTAAAAATAAAACCCGGAGATTTTTTCTTAGTAAAAACAATCGAAAAAATTAATTTACCGATAAGCTTATCCGCAACAATTTTACCAAGAACAACAACTTTTCGCTCCGGTCTTTTTTTAAGGACAGGTCCTGTTCAGCCGGGCTATAGCGGCGAATTGACTTTTGGTCTTAAAAATGAAGGACCGGTTACAGTAGAAATCGAAATGGGAGCAAGATTTGTTCACATTATTTTTAACGAAATAAAAGGAGTTGGTAGCAAATACCGTGGGCAATGGCAGGGTGGAAGAGTTTCGGCAGTAAAAAGAGAAAAACAGGTATGATGGCGAAATGGCGTATGGCACATAGTGAATAGCATATAGCAAATAGGAGATAGCGTATAAATTTAATGAATTTAGATAGTCTTCGAAAATTTCTTATAGAAGCAAATAAAGCAGGATATACCTCCGGTAAAGAACAAAAATCAGAAAAAGATTTATCACATACATTTATTTATGAATCAGGTGATTGGAAATATCACGATAATTATTTTGGCGGTGAGCCGTACGGCGGAAGGACAATTATTTTTTACAAAGAAAAACCGGTTTGGATAATGGTTTATTACGGAAAAGTAAATAATAACATTTATGACATTAACGGAATTTATGGCTTTTTAAAAAAAGCCCTGTCATTGGTTCCGCAAGATTATCCGTTTAGAGGTCCGGCAATTTATAACGAAACAAATTTAAAATACAGAAATAAGTGGGATGGAAATATTAAAAGTTTTTACGGTAATGAATATATTAGTTATAAAGGAAAAAGAATTTACAAAGCTCATTATATGGGCGGGTTAGTGGATTTAAGAAAAGATTAAAACGGAAGACCCTCTTCGTCGGGATCATTTTGTGAATCCATTCCCAATTGATCTTGATTTATTCTCGTGATATTTCTGCCTTTAAATTCACCTTTTAAAATATATCCATATATTTTTTTTCCGTCTATTTCGGTAGAAATTAAGATTCTCTGGTCATTTGGCGTCTTTGGTGAATAAACCATTTCCTCTTTTTCATACACAAGTAATTTTGTATTTGAATCTAGAGATAAATTATTCAACTGCTCAAATAATCCGTCATTATCCTCTGCTAATTTAAAAGGATCAACAATTGTAAGCATGTGTTCTTTATCCGCTTTTAAGGTTCGTATAAATGGATGCGTTGGGTTTCTTTCTTGTTTTAGTGTAAACAACGTTTCCGCTTGGGCGGTTTTCATTATAAGCGTATTATACCAAAACTAAAATAATTTGACATAATTTGATCTATTGTAAAATTTTTGGCAAACAGTTAAAAAAGAAGATGTGAAAACTATGCATAAACATCCGGAATATCAATATTTGGATTTACTTTCGGATATTTTAAAAAAAGGCAATGATAAACCGGTTTTTGGACATAAAGACGTTTTTATCAGAAGTGTTTTTGGAAGGCAATGCCGTTATGATTTATCTAAAGGATTTCCTTTGTTAACTACAAAAAAAGTTTTTTTACGCGGGATTATTCACGAGCTTTTATGGTTTATTGGTGGCAATTCCAATATTAAATATTTAGTTGACAATGATGTTCATATTTGGGATGACTGGGCGTATAAGCGCTTCAAAGAAGCGCAAAAGAATGGCAAATGGCAAATGGCAAATGGCAAAATTGCCGGAAATAAATTAACAGATAAAGAAAAAAAGATTAAAGATCAAGATGAATTTATAGCACATTTAAAAGAAGTTTCTAAAAATTCTGAATTTGCAAAATGGGGGGATATTGGAAATGTATATGGTGTTCAATGGCGAAAATGGAAAACATCGGACGGGAGGATTATTGATCAACTTGCTTGGGCTATTAACGAATTAAAAACTACACCTTATAGGAAATCAATTGTAGTTTCCGCATGGAATCCTGAATTTATTTACGAAATGGCATCTCCTGGAATGTCAATGGCACTTCCGCCTTGTCACACAATTTATCAATTTAGCGTTGTAAACGATAGGCTTTCTTTACAACTTTATCAAAGATCCGCAGATATGTTTTTGGGTGTACCTTTTAACATTGCCAGTTATTCTCTCTTGGCAATTATGATTTCGCAGGTTGTTGGTTTAAAGCCAGGATTTTTTGTCCATACTTTTGGCGATGCGCATATTTATTCAAATCATTTTTCGCAAGTTAAAGAGCAAATAAAAAGAAAACCAAGAAAATTTCCGATTATAAAGATTAATCCAAAAATTAAAAATATTGATGATTTTAAATTTGAAGATTTTGAGATCGTGGGATACAATCCTTATCCACCAATTAAAGGCGATATTACAGTTGTTGGAGGATTTTAATATGACAAAAGAACTAGTTACTTGTTGTTTAAGACCAGATGTTTTCAAACAAAAAGAATTAAATGATTTAATTGACCCTAAGATATTAGACGCTCTTGGTTTACCCTCCGATAATGAGCCGACTGTTCAACAAAGAATACATACCGGTAAACATGCTACTGCTTCTAATGTGTGTGATTATTATATAGGCACTAAAAAACTAGAGCCATGTGGACGATTTAAAGGTGGTTATCCGGTTGTAGTTTTCGAAAGAACAAAAAAAGAATGGTATGTAAACGGGATTGAACATAAAGATAGAAGAGATTGCTCGTCTGAAGAGGAGCAAGTATTTTTTGATAAAGCAGAAGAAGTAAAAAACGACCCTCGTAATTTAGTTCCCGCTTTTTCCTTAGGAGTTTTGTTAAATGAATTAGTAAAGCAGTTATGAGTAAAGTAAAATTATCAATAATAGTTGCAGTTGACGAAAAAAACGGTATTGGAAAAAATAACCAAATGTCATGGCATATTTCAGAAGACTTTAAAAGATTTAAAGAAAAGACAACAGGGCACCCGATTATTATGGGAAGAAAAACATGGGAATCTCTTCCTGTTAAACCATTGCCGGATCGCTACAATATTATTGTTACGAGGGATCCAGAATTCAAGATTTCCTTCGGCAATGCTCAGGACAAGCAGGATTTAAGAATAGGAGATAATTTTTCCATTGTTAGTTCACTAGAGGAAGCAATTGATGTTGCAAAAAAACAAAACGGCTCCGAAGAAATTTTTATTATCGGCGGTGGGCAGATTTTTGGGCAGGCAATAAAACTTGCAGACAAACTTTATATAACAAAAGTAAAAGGAGATTATGACTCGGATGCTTTTTTTCCGGATTATTCAAATTTTAAAAAAGTTATTTTCGAAAAAAAATCCAAAGAGGGAAATTACGAATATACTTTTTTTGAATTGGAAAAATAGTTTTTTATATTAGCTCGAAACAAAATTTTCTTGGACCCGTAATTCGCCTATGTCCTAGCGAAAATTTTATTTCTTGCTTAACCATAAATTACTAATTGATAATCGTTAGGAACTAGTGTTAAAATAATCGACATGTTAAAACAAAAAGATCCGCAAATTTTTAAATTAATTAAAGGAGAAGAAAAAAGACAAAAAGAAGTCCTCGAAATGATTGCCTCGGAAAACTATGCATCTAAAGAAGTTTTAGAAGCATTAGGATCTGTTTTAAACAATAAATATTCAGAAGGTTATCCAAGAGCAAGATATTATCAGGGAAACGATATTATAGATGAGGTAGAAATTCTTGCAGAAGAAAGAGCAAAAAAATTATTTGGCGTGCCATATGTAAATTTGCAGCCATATTCAGGATCTCCTGCAAACGCTGCAGTTTATCTGGCATTACTCACTCCCGTAAAGGATAAAATAATGGGATTATCATTGGCATTTGGAGGGCATCTTACTCACGGAGCGAAAGTTTCGTTTTCCGGCAAACATTTTAATTCTGTTCTTTACGAATTAGGTAAGGATGGAAAGCTGGATTACGATGCAATCGAAAAAATGGCAATTAAGGAGAAACCAAAAATCTTAGTTTGCGGAACAACAGCATATCCAAGAAAGCTCGATTTTAAAAAATTTGCAGAAATTGCCGAAAAAGTCGGTGCTTATCTTTTGGCAGATGTTTCCCATATAACAGGACTTATAATTGCAGGGGTTCATCCAAGTCCTTTTCCGTATGCAGACATTGTTACTTCTACAACTCATAAAACTTTTCGCGGACCAAGGGGAGCAATGATAATGGTTACAAAAAAAGGAATAAAAAAAGACCCAGATTTGCCAAGTAAAATTGATAAGGCAGTTTTCCCCGGACTTCAAGGTGGGCCACACGATAATCAAACTGCAGCAATTGCAGTTGCGTTAAAAGAGGCAAGTACATTGTCGTTTAAAAAATACGGAGAGCAGATTGTTAAAAATTCCAAAAAGCTCGCTGAAGAATTAAAAAAATATGGATTTAATATGGTAAGTGGTGGAACAGATAATCATTTGATTTTAATGGATTTAACCAATAAAAAAGTAAATGGTGCAGTTGCTGCCCTTGCTTTGGAAATTGCAGGAATTGTTTTAAATAAAAATGCTGTTCCAAATGATCCGATGCCTCCTTTTTTCCCATCCGGTCTAAGACTTGGTACACCTGCAATTACAACTAGGGGAATGAAAGAAAAAGAAATGGTTAAAATTGCAAAATGGATTAATGACGTAATTGAAATTTGTCCTAAGATTGATTTACCAAAAACAAAAGAGGAAAGGGCTGTTGTTTGGAAAAAAACAAAAACGGAAATTGTTAAAAATAAAAAACTTTTGAAAATTGCAAAAGAAATTAAGTCACTTTGTCAAAAATTCCCCATAAAACACTAATTCTTTTATGGCAGAAATCGGTAAATTTTATCATTTGAGTTATGAAGTTTTACAGCCCTTGGGTTTTGTTGGTTCTTGGGAAATATCAAAAGAACAACACGTGGATGTAATAAGACGCACGTTTTCCAATAACGGAAAACATGATTTAAGCGTTTTATATCTTGGGACAGCAACTGCAAAAAATCCACTGGATGTTAAAGATGCAATTTCAGAATTAGGTTACGCTTCGGATATAACTGTTGTAGATCTTGCAAGTAGGCCGTTAAGAAAATTACACAAAAAAGATTCTACAGTAAAAGCAATAAAACTAGATGCTTGTAGCGTTCCGTTTTCCGATTCTAGCTTTGATGTAGTAACCACTGATTTTTTGTTTAATATGTGCTCTTTGGAACAATGTGAAAAAATCGTCGGGGAGATAGGACGCGTTCTAACACCTGATGGGGTTACGACAATGACTGTGTTTACAAAAGAAAACCACGTAAATAATGCTCAATCATTTTTAATTAATAACCTTAGTAGGAAACATTTTGCAAGCGAATGGGATTGGATAAGAGTTTTTGACAAAGCGGGGATGAATTTGGATATTCAAGTTTTTAAAGCAAGAAGGAAACCGTTTTTATATCATACCGATCATTTTACCCAACTTATTGCCAGAAGAAGGATTTAAACTTTTCTTATAATTTCTACTGATTTTTTGAAGGATTCAAGATTAAGCTTTGTAAAAGTAATTAGTCTTGGATAGAAAATTTCCAAAGTAACAAGTCCATCGTAATTATTCTTAATTAAAAAATTAATAAATTCATCAGTTTTAAAATTACCTAAATAAAGTGGAAGATGAAATTTGTTTTCTGTAAAACTGCTTAAATGAATATTTTTTATTTTTGGAAAAACTTTTTTAAACCATTCTTCGCTTTGTGGTATTTCATTTTCTAAATGAGTTGTATCAAAAGTAATCCCAAAATCATACTTATCGGCGATTTTTAAAATTTTTAAAAGGTCATTTGAATCTTTTCCGGCAGGGAAGTATTTGTCAACAATTTTAATTTGATAATTGTTTGGCAAATTTTCCAAAAGTATTTTTACTTTGTATTTCTTGGAATAATTATGCATTTTTCTAAAAAATTGTAAACTTTTTACATCATCCAAGTTTAAACAAGGAAGAGGGTGTAAAACGATATATTTTGTTTTTAATTCTTTTGCGAGTTTAAAAAAACTAAAATCCGGGAAAATATTAATACCTGTCCATATTGGCATATGAATAGAAAATACAGGAAGATTATATTTTTGAGAAAGCTTTTTGACAGATTTAAATGGACGATGACATTTAAATCCACTTACAAGTTCTATTCCGTCTGCTCCGGATTCCTTGGCAATTTTAAATGAATAATCAAGATTTCTAAAAATAGGAAAGTCGGAAATCGTAATGTTGATTTTGAATTTTCTTTTATCCATAAAAGTTAAATTATACTATTAAGTTGGAATTTTTGTAAGATTTTTACTGGCAAATTTTTATAGCAATTTCGTTTAAAATTTTTTCGATCTGTTCTTCATTGGGAACATAATATGCATCATCGGGAGATGTTGCGATCTTTTTCATAAGCGGTTTTACTCCTTCTGCAGAAGAACCATAGGCGATTGTAAAAATTCTAACATTCATATTTTTTAATTCATTAATTAATGCGTCATTGGGTGTTTCGGTGTCTGGTGGAACAGGTAATCCGTCAGATAAAAAAAGAAAGGCAAATTTACGATCAGGAAATTTAACTTGTGCCTCTTTAATCCTTTCTTTTGTAAAATTAAGCGCAGACTTCATATTAGTGTTGCCACCTGCGGACAAGCTGTTAATAAGACTTGGTAAATTAGATCTTACATTTTTATAATAATCTACAGGCACAAGTACTTTTACTAATATTCCATTTGGATGCTCTGGTGAACTAAAATCCTGTATGCCGATAATTGAATTGTCGGATAATTTATTTGCAAAAGAAAGCATTCCACTTTTAAGTTTAGAAATCTTATTTCCGTTCATCGAATAAGATCTGTCCAGTAAGAAAATTAATGCAGCGGTTGACGAGCAGGATTTAAATTTTAAAGTTTTGAGCTGTAAAGAATTATCTTTTGATTCATCTTCTGCTTCAATGGGAATGTATCCCGTATTAGCATCTTCGGAATAATCATATTTTGGTAAATCGAATCCACCTATGAGTAAAAAACCAAACACAAATGCTACAAGAAGTATCGCAACAACAAAAGCAGAAAGTATATTTGCAAATCCTTTTTGTTTGTTCACTTAATTTATTGTATTTTTTAAAAAGTAGTCTGTCAAATAATTTTTAACCTTCTTGGCAGATTTTAACAGCAATTTGGTCGAGGATTTCTTTAATTTTTGTTTCGTCAGGAGCGCTGTAATAATCATCTTTGGATGATGCAATTCTTTCCATTAATCCCTGTAGGAGATTATTTAGATGTTCATCTGTTTTGTCTATATAGGAAATAGAAAAAATTCTTACGCCCTTATCTTTGATTCTTTTAGGGATATCAACTTTTGAAGAATCATAAAAATTTGTGGGATCCTGTTTTTGAGAATAACAACGGCATCCGCCGTTTTCGTTTGCTCCACACCACGCTCCGCCTATTCCTCCCGGACATTCTATATTAGTAGCATCTTCCGGAATGCCATCGGATATAAAAATAAGGGCAAATTTGTAATTGGGAAATTTTTTAATCGCTTCATCTAAAACTTTTTCTGTTTCTAAAAATGCATCTCTTGTATAAGTTCCTCCGTTTGGTTGTACTGCACAAATTTTATTTTTTAAACCGTTTTTAACATTTTTATAATAATCAGGATCAACTATGTTGCACCATGGTTTTCCTTGATTATTGCAAGATCTGTTTGCGCTATCATCGCTATAAATTTGAAGACCAAAAATATTGTCATCCGATAATTTATTTTTAAAACTTAAAAGTGCATTCCTAAGGTTTTTAATTTTTTTACCGCCGTCAAAACCCATTGAGCCGGATCGGTCAACCAAAAAATTAACAGCAGCAGTAGACGAACATCCTTTTAGTTTTATTAAATTTAATTGTAGTCCTTGTGCGGAATCTGCTTTTGCATCGGGATTTGCAGGCGTGTATTTTTGATTGTCAGAGTACTTGGTAACTTTAAAATTTTTTGGCATTAGTCCACCGGCAAGAAAAACCCCAAATATTATCATTAAAGAAATGATAGCAATAGTAAATAAGTCAAGTCTTACAATTTTTGGTTTTTTAACAGGTTTAATTGAGTTCATATTCTTCTGTAAAGTTAGCTTTTGGTTTTGTTGTTGTAGTTGTTTGGGGTGGCTTAGGTGTTGGTGTTATACATTTTGAACAGTCGATAGGTTCGCAAGGTCTTGAACTTTTTGAATCAACACACTGACCTGCTATTGTTCTTGAACAAACCTTACAAATATGCCACTCTGTTGTTGGACCAGGGGTAGCAGTGACGGTTTTAATAATTATTTTTGAGGTTTTATCTTCGCAGGTTTCGCTTTCTTCTTCGGGAATTTCCGGTGATTTTGAATTTAGCTTAACGCTTTTAAGCTGAAGGCTTTCATCGCTGGTTTTATCTGAATAAGGGAAAAGGGTATTTTCTTGGTTTTCTTCTAAAATTGGAGTTTTAGAAAAGGGCAAAAGCAGTCCCGCAAAAGAAATGGCAAGAATAAAAACAGCAATTAAAATAATATAGTCAAGACTTGGCAATAAGTTTTTATTTTGTTTTTGGATCACATTTATATTGTAAGCCGAATTTAAAACATCAGTCAAATAGCGCGTTTAAATTCAAGAACAATAATTAGGTCTAATTAGGGGTTCAACCCCTAAGTGTAATTTGGGACGTGTGGGATTGGTATTTTCTTGAATATTTTCTTCTTGCTTGTTATACTCTCTGGATTATGAAACAGGAAAGACAGGGATTTATTCAAAGGGTAAGATCGGGGATAGAAAAGCACAAAAAAGGAATAGCCATTGCTACTGCTATTTCTACGCTTCCTCTTCTTGGAGGATGTAATAAGGAAGAACAAAAACCCCAGACAAATATAACCGCAACCCTGACAACCAATGAAGCATCCGGAAACGGTGGAACAGTCCCAACAACCGAGGGAGGAATTGTTGTAACGGTTCCTGAGATAACTACAACTACGGAACAAAAAGAGCCAAAAGAAATACTTTTTGAATCTGAAAATCTTAATATTACGA
>Ga0302253_1000206_pt1 | contig 56175 bp, 51 predicted proteins | sample AAG_RA_Trp_MG_FD_193537 | JGI IMG/M metagenome (GOLD analysis project Ga0302253, IMG submission 193537) | Enriched activated sludge microbial communities from anaerobic digester in WTTP, New Holstein, Wisconsin, United States - AAG_RA_Trp | ecosystem: Engineered > Bioreactor > Anaerobic >...
CGTTGCGAAACGTGCTGGTTGGCCGGAGGACATATGGAAATACACAAAGGAGTATGGCTGGAAGCAGAATAGTTTTTCCATTCTACCAGTTGACAAGTGCAGCGCTCTCAGATATGACCCCTTTTTTAACTTTTTAAAATTAGGGGTCAGACCCCTTGTATGAATTCTTTCACCTTCTGTTCGATCGCGTCGCGCACGCTGCGCACTTTCTGCATGATTTCTTCATCAGTGCCTTTGAAGGAAGAAGGGTCATCGAAGGGCCAGTGCAGGGTAATCGGAGCCCCGGGGAAGATTGGGCAGCGCTCGGCCGCCTCTTTCGAGCAGACCGTCACCACGACATTGTAGGTGCGCCCTTCATTATGAAAATCGAAGACGCTCTTTGTAGCATTCTTCGAAATATCAATGCCAACTTCAGCCATTGCGCGAACGACATAGGGGTTGAGCTTACCCGGCTCGAGCCCGGCGCTTTCCGCGACGAACTTCCCCTCGCCATATTTCTTGCAAAAAGCTTCAGCCATCTGGCTGCGCGCTGAATTGTGCACGCAAAGAAACAGTACTTTGACCATAAAAAAAAGATAAACAGTACAGTGTCAAAAAACAATGAGAATCTGATGAGGAATTCATGAAACGAAGCTGCGGCGAGACTGATCGCCGGAGCGCGCACGCGGCTTGTAATTGCAAACCTGTACAGGCAGCCGGCTGTTATGCGCTCTCTCAATTGCCTCGATTCACCACTTCTCCCAGTGCAGGCGCTCGGGATTCCACTTGTCTTTTGCTTTTTCCCCGCCTCGCGGGATCCCCACAGGGATGAGAGCGAGCGGCTGGATGTAGTCGTGCAAGCCTAGAATTTCCTTGACAGGGCGAATACGCTCCGGATAAGGATAAACTGCAGTCCACACCGCGCCAAGCCCGACCGATTCCGCAGCGAGCAGGACGTTCTCGGTAGCTGCCGAACAGTCAATCACCCACATCACCGAATCCGGTCCTCCCCACTGCCTGCGCAGGTCCCCGCAGACGACAATTGCAGCCGAAGCATGCGCTGCCATCTTTGCGTACGGAAGGCGCGAGGCCAGGGCATTCAGCGTAGCGCGCTCGGTTACGACAACGAATTCCCATGGGCGCTGGTCAACCGCGGATGGGGCAGCCATCCCTGCGCGAACGAGCATCTCGAGCTGTTCTTTCGGAATGGCACCTTCCGCGTAGGCCCGTACGCTTTTCCTCGAGAAAATAGTTTTCAGTGTTTCATTCATATCCATATGATCAGCCCTCCTGCTATATTTTGCAAAAAGCGAATGCGCAGCGTATCTGAGTATCGAGACGGCATTGTGAGTCCACGCGGCAGCCCGGCCCGCGCGGGGAATGTGTTTGCCGCCTTTATTGCTACGGCTCAAAGAATTATCCCAAGCCACAGCGTACCCGCCGCAATCGAAAGCAAAGTGACTGGCAGGCCAACTTTCAGATAATCCACAAACCCGATATGGACGCCCGATTTTTCGCCCTGTTCCGCGACGATAAGATTGGCCACAGAGCCAAGCAAAGTGAGGTTCCCCGCAAAGGTGCTCGCCATAGCGAGCATGAGCCAGGCAGGCTGAGGATTCGCCATTGCGCGGGCTGCCGGCGACAGCAGCATGACCGCTGGCACATTGGAAACAAGATTCGAGGCAAGCGCAATGGCAGCAGCAAAAAGCCCGCCCGGCCGCTGCAAGTGTGGAGTAAGCCATTGCATGGCCATGGCGAATGCATCGGTGCGCGCAACTGCAGCAGTGAGCACGAAAAGCCCCGAAAAGAACACGAGGAGCGTGAAATCGACTTCCGCGAATATGCGTTCAGGATGGACTCGCCTTGTAATAAGCAAGATTGACGCAGCAATCAGCGCAGCGTGGCTTGTACGCACGCCCACAAGGAGCAATACCAGAAGGAGCGCCGATGCCGCCAGACTCTTATACATAAGGTATGGGCTTACTTCAGCGTGCCCTGCTTCGGCGTCCGCTGTTACGCGGTCCGCAGGCTGGCGAAGCATTGTGTTTGCGCGAAATTCCGAAGGAAACATGAGCACCGTCATCCAGTATGAGAGCAGCATCGCGATGAGAGAGGGCAGGCCGAGTGCAAGCACGAATGTCCCGAATGGAATGCCCGATTGCGAGGCGATGAGCATATTCTGCGGGTTGCCGATCGACGTTGCGCATGAGCCGGCATTTGCGCTTGTCGCAAGCGCAATGAGATACGGCCTGCCATCTCGCCCTGAGCGCCGCGCCATTTCCGCGACGAGCGGCGTGAACATAAGACAGATCGTATCATTCAAAAAGAGCGCCGAAAGCACTCCGGAAACCAGGACGACAATCGCGAGCAGGATTCGCGGCGAGCGGGCAATCGAAAGCACGCGCCCGCCTGCTATGAGAAAAAAACCGGACACCCGCAGATTCGCCACAATAATCATCATGGCCAGAAGGAGGGCAAGCGTCTCCGTATCCACTACAGCGAGGGCTTCGTGTGTGGTCAGCCCGCCCAGAACGACAAGCAGAACCGCTGCTGTGAGCGCAATGCTTGCGCGATTCATTGCAAGGCGGGGGAATTTGCCTGATGCGATACCGACAAAGGCTAGAATGATGAGCACATAGACTGCAGATGTGTTGGGGCTCATATGTCTGAATTATAACGGAAAATCGGGGAGTTTGTCGCGGGACGTAATGCTCACCGGCTGGCGTGCGCCGCGCATTACTCACTGCTCAGCTTATTCCTCGCTGAGCAGTTTTTTCTTTTGCTCCTGGATGGTCTCTTCGGCGCAGGAGGCGACTTGCAGAATGCATGGTGCGACGAGCCTGTACTCCACAAGCGTACCTTTTCGGGTGTCTTCTATGAGTCCCGCCGATTTGAGCTGGCTCAGGTACTTGGAGACGATGGACTTGTCTACGCCGAGCTCATCAGCGAGCGCACAGACGCACCATGGTTTATCCGCGAGCTTTTCGAGCATGACAAGCCGGAGAGGATTGGCGAGCGCTTTGAAAATTTCCGCTCTGCGTTCATATTTGCGTTCAAGTTGTTTCATACTACGAATGTTGCAATGTTGAAAAACTTTTGTCAAGATATTGACCATCGATGAAATGTTGCATATTATTGCAACAGTGGCGTGGGTGAAATGCTAGAGGCACTTTGCCCGCGCCCGCGAGCCTTCTGTACGGCATCGCGATCTTTTTTGCAGGATATACCATGAAGATTCAGATTCTTGGGCCCGGGTGCCCCAAATGCCGACTGCTCGAGCAGCATGCCCGCGAGGCAGTCAATGAGCTCGGTATACAGGCTGAGTTTGAAAAAATCGAAGAAGTGGACGATATTATGGCCTTTGGCGTCCTGATGACCCCGGCGCTTGCAATCGATGACGAGGTCAAAGTTGTCGGCCGCGTCCTCACCAAAGATCAGATAAAGGCGTTGCTGTCATGAGTGTAAAAGAATGGTCTCCCAATAAAAAGCTTCTTGTGCTGTTCGGCGTGTTTCTCGCAGCATATTTCATTCCATTTCAGGCGCCGCGCGTTTCTGGCGCAATCAATGAAGCATTCCTCATGCTTTCGGAATACGCGCAGCAGCATGTCATTCTCTGCCTCATTCCGGCCATGTTCATTGCAGGAGCGATTACCGTTTTCCTGAACCAGCAGGCGGTTATGCGCTACCTCGGACCGGATGCGAAGCGTCTTACGGCGTATGGAGTTGCCTCAGTTTCGGGAGCGATCCTCGCGGTTTGTTCCTGCACAGTTCTTCCGATTTTCAAGGGGATCTACAAAAAAGGAGCAGGCCTCGGGCCTGCGATTGCCTTTTTGTATTCCGGCCCCGCTATCAACATCCTCGCTATTGTGCTTTCGGCGAAAGTGTTCGGGCTCAAGCTGGGCATTGCGCGCACGGTTGCCGCAATCGCGTTCTCGGTTATCATTGGCTGGCTCATGGCGCAAATCTTTAAAAAGGATGATGAAAAGAGGGCTGCGGATGCGCGGCTTTTCAAGGCTCCGCTTGGCGAAGAGCCGCGAACGCTCGGTCAGACTTCGATCTACATGGCCAGCATGATCGGAATCCTCGTGTTTGCGAATTGGGCGAATTCGCGCGGCGGAAGCCCGGTATGGGACGCGATTTACCATGCAAAATGGTGGATTACGGGCGGTTTTGCGGCAGTGCTGGCGTATACGGTGATTCGGTGGTTCAACGCGGATGACCGGATGGCCTGGGTCGTTGCGACGCGCGATTTTGCGCTGCAGATTTTGCTGCTTCTGTTCGGCGGTGTGCTGGTGGCGGGTTTTCTGCTCGGGCGGCCGGGCCATGAAGCGCTCATCCCGAATTCCTGGGTGGCAGGGCTTGTGGGCGGTAATTCGATCTTCGCGAATCTGTTTGCATCGGCAGCGGGCGCGCTCATGTATTTTGCGACACTGACTGAAATTCCCATAGTGCAGGGATTGCTCGGCGCGGGCATGGGCCAGGGGCCAGCGCTTGCGTTGCTGCTCGCGGGCCCGAGCCTTTCGCTGCCGTCGATGCTCGTTATTGCCGGCGAGATCGGCTGGAAGAAAACGCTCACCTATGTTGTCCTTGTGGTAGCGCTTTCGACCTTGGCTGGCTTAGTATTCGGCGCGATTGCATAATTGAAGCAGAATTGAATTCTGGAAGGAGTCTCTATCATGGTAATGGATGCAGATGATCATCATCATGATCATGCTTCGGAAGCTCTCGAAGCCGAGGAATCCGGCGGCAAGCTGCTCGCTTCTATTCTTATAACGTCTGCGACGCTGATCGCGGAAGTTGTCGGCGGCATTCTCACAGGAAGCCTTGCGCTGCTTTCCGATGCAGCGCATGTGTTTCTGGATATTTTTGCGCTCGGGCTTGGCTACATCGCGGTGCGCATGTCGAAGCGGGCTGCGACCGGCAAGCATAGTTTCGGATTTTACCGCATGAAAGTGCTGGCAGCGTTTATTAATGGAGCAACGCTGCTTATTGTTTCCTTTGAGATCATTCGTGAAGCGATTGGGCGATTTGCACATCCTCAGCCCATTATTGCCGGCCCCATGCTCATTGTGGCGATAATCGGGCTTGTCGCGAACCTCATCGTTGCGTTTGTGCTCAAAGGGCATTCGCATGATGACCTCAATGCGCGCGCCGCATTCCTGCATGTGCTTGGGGATGCGCTCTCGTCGGTCGGCGTTATCGCAGCAGGCGTGATAATCCTGTTTACCGGCTGGTACTGGCTCGATCCGCTTGCGGGTATTCTTATTGCGCTTGTCATTTTGCGCGGCGCGTTCAGCGTGCTGAAAGAAGCAACCCACATTCTGAATGAAGGGTCGCCAGAAAATGCCGACAGCGCGGAAGTAGCCCGCGAGATTGCCGAAATTGAAGGCGTGAAAGGCGTGCACGATGCGCATGTCTGGGCGCTGGAGCCTGGCTATCGGGTGTTGAGCGCGCACGTCGTGCTGGATGACCAGCCCCTGAGTGCAACTGCTGAAATTATGGATCATATCAAGGATATGCTGCATGACCACTTTGAAATCAAGCACACAACCATTCAATTCGAGTGTGGCGACTGCGGCCAGTGCGGCAGTGCGATCAGGGCATAGGACAAATCAATGGTGCCCGAAGCCAAGCGTCATGGAATGTGAACGCGCCATCACTGGCGCGGCGTCCTGAAATGCGCTAGAGTAGCTCCCGGAATTGAGCATTTCGACGCAGGAGGCTTTAGATGTTCGGAAAACATTCAGATGCCGGTTTCCACCAGCCTATACCAGGCAATCATATCAAAACGCTCTGCTACGGGGCGCACACCCTGCTCGTCGAAGTTCGGCTCAATAAGGATGCGCTGCTTCCGGAGCACCAGCACCCCTATGAGCAGACAGGATATCTGGTTTCCGGGCGCATACGAATGTTTATTGACGGCAAGGCGCGCGAGCTCGATCCCGGTGACAGCTGGTGCATACCTATGGATGTGCTCCACAAGGTCGAGGTCCTCGAAGATGCAGTGGTCGTTGAAGTCTTCAGCCCCACGCGCGAGGAATACCTCAAATACGAAAATCCCGAAGATATAATCCGATAATTGCCGAGTGACAGGCTGTCCACATTAAATGGAAGGAAGCTGGCGGCCTGATGATTCTTCTCTGAAAGGTTATGCAATGAGCGATATTATTTTCAAAGCAGTCCTCTTCGATATGGACGGCGTGCTTGTCGACTCCGAGCGCCTCATCGCCGAATCGGCGGTTCGGATGTTCAAGGAGCGGTATGGGCTTTCAGTGCGCCACGAGGATTTTGTTCCCTTTGTTGGCGCTGGCGAAAATCGCTATATCGGCGGTGTAGCCGAGAAATACGGGCTCGCAATCGACATCGAGAAAGCCAAGGCATGGACTTACGAGATTTATGGCAAGCTGGCCAAAGCCCATGCAGCAGGGATGCGTGCGATTCCTGGAGCGGTTGATTATGTGCGCCAATGTCGAGCCCATGGCCTCAAAACAGCCCTCGCTTCCGCAGCCGATCGGGTGAAGGTACTCATCAACCTCGAATATCTGGGCCTTGGCCCGGATGAATTCGATGTGCTGCTCACTGGCGGCGATGTAACTCACAAAAAACCCCACCCCGAGATGTATCTGAAAGCAGCAGAGGCACTCGGCGTTTTGCCTTCCGAATGCCTTGTGGTGGAAGATGCAGTCAACGGAACCATTGCGGGCGTAAGGGCAGGCGCACGCGTACTGGGCATAACATCCTCATTTCCGGAAGCAGAGCTCAGAAAAGCGGGAGCTTCCTGGATTGCCGCAGACCTTGCCCGAGCGCCTTTGCCTTGGGAGCTGGACTGACCGCGCTGTGCGGATTGAAATTGCAGCAGCCCTAGCATACGCAATGTAGTTTGATCGAATGTGCGCAAAGAAAACAAAATTCCAGTTTCAATGCCCTTTAATGGTATCCTGCAACGTACCCATAGGGCAGAAAGCGCACCATGCCCGCGGTTTCCAGAGCAGTCCGGCGATTGTGCTGATTCCGATAGAGGCGAGGTAGATAGCCCAGAACACTTTTCCGATTGCAGCAAGGCTTCCATTCGAGCGCGCAAGAAGGCTGACTACGCAAAACATCATAAGTGCACACACCATACGGCGAAATTCGCGGGAAGCCAGAAATGACGGAAGTTTTTTTTGCTTGCTCGCCTTTTCAAAAACGACAGACAGAGAGCGGCCATTCGGGCAGAAGCCCGCGCAGAAACTTCGCGAGCTCCGCGCATTCGTCAGAAGTGCGAACAGAATGAGCACAATGACTCCGAGACCGAGTTCAGGCACAAAATAGCCACCGACCGCAAGCCCCACGACAAGCGCAATTGAAAGGAATTTCCATGCAGAATTATAAAAAGAATAAGGCAGCAACATACAGAAAATAATATATTAAAAAAGCAGGAACTTCTAGACTCTTACTTTCCCCGGATGTTTTACACAAGGTTCGGAACACTTGTTGCATCGAGCCATGATTTCCCGTAATGTAAAAACATCATGCTCGAAATACCTGCACTTGCAAAAATCCTGGTGATATTTGCGCTGATTGTGGTTGCCGCTGCCCGGCGCATTCATCTCGGTCTTGCAGCAGCAGTCGGGGGCATCGCGCTCGCCATATGGCAGGGCATGCCGGTTTCCGCGATTGCGCTGGCTGTGGTGAAGGAGCTTACCAACCCTGATCTTATTCTGCTTGTAATTCTTCTTACAGGAATTATGATGTTCTCTGCAGCGATGAAAAAATCCGGAGCGATGGACGCTTTTTCGAATGCAATTGCCGAATCGGCCCCGTCGCGGCGGATTGCGCTTGCAGTAGCGCCGCTTCTGATCGGCACGCTTCCAATGCCGGGCGGCGCAATTATTTCGGCGCCGCTTGTCGGAGCGATGAATGATGATGATGGCCGGGGTCCCGAAACGCTTTCGGCGATCAATTATTGGTTCAGACATGTGCTCGAACTGGTCTGGCCATTGTTCCCGGCTTTTATCCTTACAGTCGGGCTCACGAATCTGTCGGTAATGCAGTTGGTACTCCTGAATCTGTATGCTCCCTTTGCCGTGTTTGGACTTGGGCTGATATTTATTTTGCCGAAAAACGGGAAGACTGCTGCGACAATGCCCGCGTCAAAGACGGCAGTGAATACGACATTCCGGGATACAGCAAAATTCGGTCGGCTTGTACGTGGTGTTGCTCCGCTCGGGATTATTCTGGGAAGCTATGTCGTGCTTGACCTTATATGGGAACTTGTCGCGCCCAGCGTTACGCTCGATGCACCGACAAAATCCCTTTTCGGCCGCTATGTGCCTGTCCTGTGCGGATTGCTGATTGGATCTCTTTATCTGCGAAAAAACACTAAGGGCGAAAAGATATTCAAACACAGTATTACAGCTTCTACGATAGAATTGATTGCCGTCATTGTCGGCATTCGCCTGTTTTCGGCCTTGATGAGCGCTGCTGACCTGGCGCATGCGGCATCTATGGAGCTTGCGAATGCCGGCATACCAGCGATCTTTGTCATTGCACTCCTACCTTTCATCTCAGGAATTGTGACGGGGGTGGGGATGGGATATGTAGGCCTTTCGTTGCCGATTGTTCTGGGTTTGCTCGCGTCTTCGGATATTCCTTTCAAAGTGGGGGTGGTCATCGCCGGAGCCTTTGGCTATTCAGGGATGATGCTCTCGCCTTTGCACGTGTGTATGGTGGTGACTGCCCAGCACTTCAAAACAACCCTGCCGGCGACAATCCGCAAATTCGCGCTGCCACTGGGCATTTTTCTCGTGATTGCGATTGCGTATACCGCGCTTCTTTCAGTCGTTTTGCGATGAACGCGCAGAACGAGCCGGGGAACGCACCCTACCGCTTATCCATAATGCGAGAATGACTCAACGATCCGAGCTGGATAACCAGCGCCGGCAGCAGCGGATAGGTATCATCGATATTCCCCAGAACACTTATGCCTGCAAGGACTCCATAGTGTTTTGAAACCGCTGCACATGCGCCTATCGTCGCACTCCACTTGAGCGGCATCAAGTCGTGGGTCGCAGGATCGTCGAACTGAACTACCGCTCCAGCGCTTCCGTTTGCAAACAAATAGATATTGCCACCGATCAATTCATTCATGACTCCAATGCGATGGCGGAATTCAAGGCTTCCAGCGACAACACTGTTCCCCGCACAGCTGGATGGCACAAATCCCATGCCATAGAACATGCCCGGCTGTTTGAGTGAAGAATAATAGGAAATCTTTGCCGGCTGTGCTCCTGCGATAATGCCGACAAAATCGCTCCCCCCGAACAGGTTGAGTTGGAATGCATCGTATCTGCCCACCGGTATCGAAGCCGCGGCACTAGCCTCAGCCTGTGCAAATGCAAACTCCCCTCCAAAATTCGGGCTGAACCACCGTCCATACACTGAAAACGCAAGCCCCATCTGCGGAAACACTGTTTTCTCCCGTGTGTCGATAGAGAAAGCGGCACGCAGCGCCCCCGCGTTTAGCGATTTCAGACTGGTCCAGTCGTCGCCGGTCAGCACATTTTCAAAGGAATAGCCCGCCATGAGTTCAGCCTTGCCTCTCAGCGCAAGGCCGCCCCACAGTCCGGCTCCCACCGTGCGGAATTTGGATGCTATGGCAATCGGAATCGATTCCGAAGCGAACATGTCGTATTCGAATCGGAATGACGCCCATGGCAGAACGAAAAACGGACCGAAAGGCTGAAAATATTCCACACTGGCCGATGTCTTGTTGACAAGCGTAATTGAAGCAAACAGCGCCGAGCCGGGGCCCGTCAGCTCTTTCGCCAAAAAGCCCGAAGACAGAACCAGATCGCTCGAAATGTTCCTCGATATCGAACTTTGAAAATCGAGCGAACCGAACAGCTCGTTCTGTGGCTGCCTGGCAGGAACGAGCGTCACGACACCGCCCAGCTGGCCAGACTGCTGTTCCTGCTCAGCGGCGATTCGCTCGAGGTCGAACTTCACCAGAGAAAAATCGCCGGCTGCATATGCGGAACGGATTGCCGCCGAGAGCTGTTCTCTCGTGTACTTTTTGCCTGTCAGAGGGGCAAAAATGCCTGCAATCTTCTGTCTTTCTTCAGCACTACCCCCTTCGACGCGAATCGATGAGACTAAAGGAGGATCTGCAAGCGCTTTTCTGTTCGGCTGGTTATCAGGCGTAACGAGCGGGCGGGTGGCGGAAATTTTCTCAGCCAGCTCGCGGAGTTTCGGCATGGCTCTGTCCCCAGCCTTTTCTCCCTGCACGATGATTTCTCTTGCGCGGGCATAGCTCGCTGTCGTAAAATCGCCGAGATCGGGCATTATGACGAGGTCGGCGGTCTGGATGTTGGGCTCCATGTTCTGCGAAATGAAAATATTACCTGTCTGGCTGGCGATTTCCACTGACGAGTTGAGCTCCTCGAGCGAGCTCGGCTTTTTGCCGCGCGAAATCACTGCGATGACGATATCTGCGCCGAGCTGTTTCGCAATGTCCACCGGCAAGTTGTCGACAATACCGCCATCAACAAGCAGTTGTCCCTTGTATTCATACGGCATGAATACCACAGGGATGGACATCGAACAGCGCATCACTTCCGCGAGTGAGCCATGGTCGAACACAATCTTCTGCCCTGTCAGAATATCGGCAGCGACCGATCGATAGGGTACCGGAAACGCGTCGAAACTGGGCCTGCCGGCCATGTGGATGGTCTGTGCGGTAAAGAAAGCGAGAATATTCTGTCCTTCCAAAAGCCCTGCGCCGATATTGGGTCCTTTCGAGTCGAAACCGATTCGAGCCAGATATTTCGATTCGATCGAACGATCGAACAAGCTGTCGGGCCTGTCATTGTTGTCCATGAAAAGGGCATTCCAGTCGATATCGGAAATGAGATCTTGCATCGCTTGGGGAGAATAGCCGGCCGCATAGAGTCCGCCTACAATCGAACCCATGCTCGTGCCGAGAATCATGTCGATTGGGATGCCCGCTTCTTCGATCTTTTTCAGAACGCCTGCATGCGCGATGCCGAACGCGGAACCTCCGGAGAGCACGACGGCGATCTTCGATGCTGGCTGGCAGGTCTGCGCTGATGGATCCGCCGCAATATGAGTAGCCGGCATTGCAATAATGGCCAAAAGCGCGATACCGAAAATACTGAAAAAAAAGCGCACAGCGTATGATTTCATTCAATAATCATACATAGCACGCTTATCACGGCGCAAGCAAGAAACTACACATCCCGCGCGAATGCTGCTCCATACTCGTAGGCTTTCTGCAAAGTTCCGATATCAGGTTCCCAGAATGCTTTGAAGCCCTCCCCGGCGAGAATAAACCCAGCTTTTTCCAGCAGCAGCGAAAGCACAGCATTCCCTTCGCCAGACCAACCGTAGCAGCCAAAAGCAGCCGCTTTCTTGTTTTTGAAGCGCAGCCCATTCATTTCTTCCATAATGGCTGCTATGGCGCTCAGGATACCCTTGTTGATGGTCGGAGAGCCGACAAGAATCGCTTTGGAGCGAAATACATCGGTGATGATATCGTTCTTGTCGGTCTTGGCGACATTATGGACGCGGACTTCGGTGGCAGGGGTGGCATCGGTTATGCCATGAGTCATTGCTTCAGCCAGCTTCCGTGTTCCATCCCACATGGAATCATACAGAATCGTAATGCGATTTTCCTGGTAATCTGCTGCCCACTGAGCATATTTTGTGACTATCTGGAGCGGATCCTTGCGCCAGATAATGCCATGGCTCGGAGCGATTATTTCGTGAGGAAGATTGAGAGCGACTACTTCCTGGATTTTCTTGGCTACGAGAGAGGAGAAAGGTGTCAGAATATTGGCATAGTACTTGATGCATTCATCATAGAGCTCGTCCTGATCGACGAGATCGTTGAAGAGAAGTTCCGAAGCATAGTGATGACCGAATGCATCATTCGAAAAAAGAATTGCTTCACCAGCTAGGTAGGTGAACATAGTGTCCGGCCAGTGCAACATGGGTGCTTCTACAAAGACGAGGCTCTTGCCGTTCCCAATGTCGATCGTATCGCCGGTTTTGACAGCGCGGAAATTCCAGTCTTGATGGTAGTGCCCCTTTATGGATTTGATGCCGTTGGCGGTGCAGTAGATGGGGAGATCAGGGCGACGCCGCATAAGCTCGGGCAGAGCGCCGGAATGGTCTATTTCTGCGTGGTTCTGCACGATGAAATCGATATTCGCAAGGCCGACTTCCAGCTCCAGGTTATCGACGAATTCCTTTGCGAAAGGCAGCCAGACAGTATCGACCAGAACCGTTTTGCCTTCCCGAATGAGATACGAATTGTAGCTTGAGCCCCTATGGGTCGAGTATTCGCTGCCGTGGAATTTCTTGAGCTCCCAGTCGATTTTGCCCACCCAGTAGACATTGCCTTTTATATGCCGTTTCATCTGTTTACCTCCGCGAACAAAACGCTTTCGAATGCTTGTTCATAAATAAGTATAAGCGCAACGGGGAAATATTACTGTAACAAGCGTTACAGTTCAGAATCAATCCCTGCATCGATTTTGAGAAAGCCAGAGCAGGCATGCGTCGTGCGGTATCGGAATTGCAGAAACAACTGAAAAACCTTCTATTTCAGATTTTCTTCTGTGTACAGCGTAAGCTCCACTAGCCGCTCGAGAATTTCTTCTCTGGAAGCTTCCGGAAAGTTGGCGAGGACGAGCTCTTTTGCAAAAAGGCGCGCGATATAGCGCAGCTTTGTCATTGGCTGGCGCGATGCATGGATGAAGTCAGCATGGGCGTTGTTGATGAGAATGATTGCGTTTTCGGTATCGTATCGGGATCTCCAGAGCTCACCGGGGGCTTTTTTGTAGGTATAGCCGGGTAGTCCGCGGCGTTGCGCGCTTCCCATGCCGGATGCGCGTTTGATGAGCTCGGCAGTGACCGTGATAATGGCTGTTGCGGTGAGGGTAATGTCGCCCTGGTTCGCGTAGAGCTCGATTGTGGCGACACAGGGCTCTTCCGGTGCGATGTATTCTGCATACGGCGAATTGATGCCATCGAGCGCACCGCCTCCCTCGGAAAGATGCCAAGCAAAATCGATGCCGCTGTCGATGAGGCGCCCTGCGCGGTCGCGGGCGATTGCCTTGAGCTTTCTGCGCTCACTCGTGCCGATCACCGAAGAAGAGGGCGAAATCATGAGTTTGTGAAGCGGGCCGGCAAACTCGAAAAAGCTTTTCTGTACGGTTTTGCTCTGTTTGGGGTTTGGTTCGGGAATGTATTCACCCAAAGCTGCATTTTCAGAATCACCCTGGCTATCGGAAGAGCTCTCCGAAGCATGAGTTGCCGGATTCTGTTCTTCGGTGCGGGATGAGCTTTCGCGGTAATCTGATCCTTCACCATTGGCTGAAGCTTCGCCGGCGCCGGACTGGCTGCTTGTTCCTGCTGAAGGTGCTCTCCGCGGCTCACGGACTCGGGCCGCAAGCCAGCTGTAATCTTCTTCTGGCAGGTACAGAAAGGCTTCTCGGAATGCACGCGTGACGCGGTTCAGAAGCTGCCTGCTTGCCTCTTCTTCGAGAGCTCGCTTCTGTTCCTCGAGAAGGGCGCCAAGAGCTTCTTCGACTGGCTCGAGTGCCACGCAGAACGAGTCATAGACTTCATCCTGCACAATGCCATCGCGTGTGCCGGGGGTCAGCTGCAAAAATGACGCATCGATTATGCCTTCAATACAACGGGAATCCCAGGGAGAGCGGGCAAAGCGCTCAAGGCGGGAAATATCGGCGATTACCCGCGTGCCGTGTTTATAGAGGCCGACCGCGGCTTCCTGAGGCGATTCTGCAAGGTACAGCTCCACATAGATTTCGCCAAAGGGGCATCGAGCCTCGGGCAGTTGGTGAATGAGCCTCCCCCGGAACTTGCGCGGCTCAACGACAAGCTCCCGGCGCGTCGTGTGATCAATAATGGCAATGTGCACACCGCTCCGGGCAATGCGATCGCGAAGTTCCGACGCGAGAAAATTCTGGATTTTTTCTGCCGAAATGCTGCGAATTCCGGGCAGGAGAGGATGTATCAAAAGCTCGGTTCCTGGCCTGGCGAACAGCATGCCCGTCTCGCGTATCGCATACGAAGGGTTGCCTTTTACAAGCTGCATGGTCCGGGCTACGCCGTCTTTGCCTGCAGACGTCAGTGTCAGGGTTTCGCCGATTGTCCAGAACGACAGAAGCCCTATGCCGAATTCGCCCTGGATATCGCTTGAGCCTTGTACCTTGAGCTTGCGCTTGATTGAATCTCCGATGTGCGTGGCGACGTAACGGAAGTCCTGTATGCCACAGCCATCGTCAGTAATCCTGAGATAATATTCATTTTTCTGCTTGCCACGGATAATTGCGACATTCCGGGCGCCCGCATCGATGGAATTTTCGACAAACTCGGCCACTGCCTTGAGCGGATTATTCTGGGAGAGGGCGATAATGCTGATGACGTTCCAGTGGTCGCCTATTTTCAGTTTGCCGGCTTCAGCGCTATCTGTTCGGGACATATTCCTAATTATATATGAGAGAATGCGCTGGGGCTACAGGGCCGGTCATGCGAACAAGTCCTGCATCCCGAGGCGCAGAGCCATCTGTGCCACTGCCTCGTCGGTTGGTCGGGCAGGCTGTCTTGCGGCCTCCTGAATGATGGTTGGCAGAAGATGAATATCCCCCGCACTGTTGACAAAGGCGCCTTCGATTCCCCATGCCCAGCCAAGCGCCAAGGAGATATCGGCCGGCGCCTCGAGAGGCTCGTACCATGTGGCACGCATATGCGGCCTGTCGCCCCATGGCCTTCGAAGGAATGCCTTGATGAGCTGAACTGCGACGTTGCGTTTTTTGCACACATAGAGCAGGGTGCGGACTGCAGCCGCATATGCTGGGTCCTGCGCAAGCGGCCAGTTCCACGGGAACAGAACCGAATCGAAATCGAAGCGCTCAAGGCTCCGAAGGTGCATCGCAGGCGCCACTTTCCCATGGCCAGTCACGCCCAAAAAGCGCACCATGCCTTTCTGGCGCGCTTCGACAAATGCTTCGAAGGCACCGCCTTCACTCATCGCGATATCCCATTCGTCATCCTTGATGAGCACATGCATTTGCCAGAGGTCGATATAATCGGTGTGCAAAAGGCGCAGGGACCGTTCGAGCTCGGCAAGCGCTTCTTTTTTTGTGCGCTTTTCGGTTTTGGTAGCAAGGAAGACTTCGTGTCGGTGCTGGGCAAGCCAAGGGCCCATGCGTTCTTCTGCTTGCCCATAGCTGGCTGCGGTATCGAGGTGGTTGATGCCACAGTCCAGCACAAGGTTGAGAGCACTATCTGCTTCAGCCTGAGAAACATTGGCGAGCGCTGCGGCTCCGAAAAGCAGCCGCGATGAATTGTGGCCTGTCCGGCCAAATGGAATCTGCGGAATCATACAGAAAGCCTAGGTCGCGGGGCTCCATCTGTCAATGCAAAAGCGGCAATTTCATGCTAGAATGCAATATCCGGCGGCCGGCGCGCATCAGCCGGGCTGTGAATATTTGATGTGCATTCCGAGGGGCAGTTATGAGAATTCTCAATTTTGGCTCGCTCAATATCGATTATGTGTATCGCGTGGATTCTTTCGTAAAGCCTGGCGAAACCAAGGCCGCGCAGTCGCTTTCGGTGTTTCCTGGAGGCAAGGGCCTCAACCAATCGCTTGCCATGGCGCGGGCGGGCCTCGCTGTTGCGCACGCGGGAAAAGTCGGCAAGGAAGGCGGCTTTCTTCTCGAAACTTTGCGAAAAGGCGGCGTCGATACGCGATTGATCGAAACATCGGCGATTGCGACAGGCCACGCGATTATTCAGGTCGATGACAAGGGTGGCAATTGCATTCTTCTTTTTGGTGGTGCAAATCAGGACATTGACGAGCATTATATCGACAGGGCGCTTGCAGGTTTTGGAAGCGGCGATATGCTGGTGCTCCAGAACGAAATATCTTCGATGGCCAGCATAATCAGCAAGGCTAAATCCAGAGGAATGGCCATCGCGCTCAATCCTTCGCCGTATTCGGAGTCGATTTTAAGCTATCCGCTCGAGCTTGTCGATATCTTTATCATGAACGAAATCGAGGCTAAGGGAATTTCAGGGACGCACGAGCCGGAGGCGGCGGCTAGCTTTATTGCCCGAAGTTTTCCGCAGGCAAGAATTGTGATTACGCTTGGTGAAAATGGCTCTCTCTGCCTGTACAAAGGTGAACTAGTCCGACAGAAAGCCTATAAAGTGCAGGCTGTCGATACAACCGCAGCCGGCGATACCTTTTCAGGATATTTCCTCGCGGGGCTCGTCGAAGGACTCAGCACCAAAGACGCGCTCGACCTTGCTGCGCGCGCAGCGGCGATATGCGTCACGCGAAAAGGAGCTGCGGATTCGGTGCCATGGCGCAAGGAACTTGAATAAAGAGAATATAAAAAGGAGCGAGCATGAGGGTTTTGTACCTGATGGTGGCGATTATTGCCCTGGCGGCTTTCCCCCTGATGGGGCAGGAGAAGAATTTGGTTCTGGAAGGTGATTGGGAAGGCATATTGAAGGTAGGCTCAGCTTCTTTGCGAATCGTATTTCATATCGCCTTGGCGCAAGGCCGTTATACAGCGACAATGGACAGTCCTGACCAAGGGGCGCGCGGTGTTCCGGTTTCTGCGGTGCGGCTCGATGGGAGCAGTGTAGTCCTGGAAGTTGCATCCATTGGTGGCAGCTACACAGGGTCTGTGGATGCATCGTTTTCCAAAATCGAAGGAAAATGGAAGCAGTCGGGAATGGCCTTCCCGCTCGTGCTGAACAAATCGAAGAAAGGAGCGCAGGCGCAGCAAAATACGCCTGCAAATCAGGACGCATCCGCACCACGGCCTCAGAATCAGAGTGTGCAAGCATCCCAGGAACCAGCGCCTCCATTTCCCTATGCAGCAAGAAATGTCGAGTTCATCAATGAAAAAGCGGGGATTGTGCTGGCTGGAACATTGACAGTACCGAATAGCGCAGGACCATTTCCTGCAGTGGTGCTTGTTTCGGGATCTGGCCCACAGAGCCGCGATGAGGAGATCTTTGGCCACAGACCCTTTCTTGTACTGGCGGATTTTCTGACACGGCGGGGTATCGCGGTGCTACGCTACGACGACAGAGGAGTAGAATTGTCCAAAGGGGACTTTTACAGCGCAACCACTTTCGATTTTGCTAATGATGCGGAGGCTGCGCTCGAGTTTCTTGCCCGACAGCCCGATATCGATACGTACCGGATCGGCGTAATTGGTCACAGCGAAGGAGCAATTGTTGCCTCGATGCTCGGCGCGCGCAATCCGGATGTGGCATTTATTGTGATGCTTGCTGGTCCTGGGATTCGAGGAGATGCGCTGCTTTTGCTGCAGAATGCAGCCCTCGGTCGAGCTTCTGGCTTGAGCGAAGCGCAGATTGCACAGGCAAACGAGCTGAATCGGCGGCTGTACGATATTGCGCTTGAGGATGGCGATGCGGCAATTCTCCAGAAGAAAATCCTCGATGTGCTCGAAAACGCGATCGATACTGCAGAAGAGCTGACACAAGAACAAAAAACCGCCCAAAAAGAAAAAGCGTCTCTAATCGCAGCCCAGCTTGCATCTCCCTGGATGCGCTCATTCTTTGCAATCGATCCGTCCGAATATTTGAAACAAATGCGAATTCCAGTTCTTGCACTTAATGGTTCCAAGGATTTGCAGGTTCCAGCCAGCGAGAATCTCGCAGCCATTCGTGCCGCGCTCGAATCCGCAGGCAACCGCAGCGCGACGGTTGTTGAGCTCGACGGGCTCAATCATCTTTTTCAGCACGCAACGACAGGCCTGCCTTCTGAATATGGCGAAATTAAGGAAACCTTTGCGCCAGAGGCGCTGGCGCTTATCGGGGACTGGATTTTGAAAATGAATGTGCGATGAAAGGGGTTTATCGCCGAGGCTGCTGTTTGGCGAATGTTCAGCCGGGCAGTTTTCAGCGGCGCAAAATGCTCAGTCTGCACACCTGCGCATCTGGGTCTGCTTCGATTCGGAGAATCAGAAACGATTCAAGCTCCATCCCGGAGAGAACATAGTGCTTCCCCGCCTTTACGCTCAGCCCCGAGAGCTTCTTTTCTCCTTGGAGTGCAGCAGGCGATGAATTTGACAGATCCATAAGCTGCCCGCCAGATAGAACGATGTCCGCACCATGGAGGAACTGCATCTCCGGAACAAATATTTCTGTCGGAGCCTTGATACGCTTGTCAGGCTCGAATTCGAGCACGAATGTGCCGCGCGCATGATCGAACTCCATCAGCGTGATTTTTCCGGCCACTGCCATTGCGTACGGCCGCACAAAACCTGCGAGTGCCCGTCCGCCGCCGTCTTCCCCGCAGAAAACCGACAGGTCTTCCCCATTCCATCCATCGCCATAGGCGTGCGTATTATCAGCCGTATAATTCCAGATTGTTGCACTTAAAAGATTTGCGTCGAGCCCGTCGTAATAGGCTGAGAGCGCGCGCTCATGAATCTTGAAATCGCCCGTGCGATACGCATGGCCGCCATTGATATCGAACGGCAAACCGAATTCGCCGATCAGTGTCGGTGCATTTTCCATGTGCTCTTTCGAGTGAGCGGCAATGCGTGCAAGCGCCTCTTTGAAATAGCGCCGTACCGCACGCGGTCCGATTATAACTTTCTGCGTGGCAGAATCATACGCAATAAAGCCTGTCCAGCGCTTCATCGTGAGCGTGAGGGCGTCATACCAGTGGGCTGCGTTGACAAAATTCCAAGCGGCCCCTTGTTTGATTGTCGGCATGTCGCCTACAGGCGAGCTCTCTATAAATATCATGAAGCGCCGTGTTTTGCGGCTGCTTGCGCTGGCTGCATCGATATGTGCAGCATAGCGTTCTATGAACGGCTTGAGGTATTTCTCATTGAAGAACGCATGAGGCGAGCCTCCCGCAAAATTGTCCTTCAGTGCAAACCACTGGGGCTTCTTCGCTACTGCCGTGCCGCCCTCGATATCCCACACGCCAGCGCGCCGCCAGATGCAGACTTCGCCATCCTTCCACGCCCGCTTGCCGGGCGTTCCAAGTGGTTTTCGGCCGACATTTTGCAAGCCGAGGCCTTTGATTCTGATTTCATTCGCGAATGTCGTAAGCCCCTCGCCAGCGCTCATTGCTTCAAGAGGGGTCGGTGCCAAACCGGGCAATACAAAGTCGCTGCGATTTTTTCGAATATCGGACAGGCCAATGAATCCTTCGCCAGGTTCATTTAAGGAATCGAAGCCGACAACATTCGGGTAAGCCGTAAGTCTCCGTGCGAGCGCGCCAAAAGCCTCAATATAATGCCGCTGCAGGAAATCCTGTATCGGCTCGCCGCTTGCCAGAACTCCCGGTGCAAAATCGTTTCCTGCAAAGAAAAGTGTAAACATGGTCGCGCAGCCCAGGCGCAAATGATTCGAAAACCACTGCATCTGGGGGTACTGCTGACCCATTTCCTGATGCAGCATTGCTGCACCTGAGGCATGCAGTCTGCGCGGCTCGAACCCGACCGCTTCCAGCGTCCACATAGGCGAGCCATCACCGCCCGTCCATCGCGACCAGACATCCTGATGCGGGTCAATAAACAGCGAAATTCCATGCCGCGCAGCCGCCTCTGCAATTCCTTCTATATAATCGAGATATTTCACATCGTAAATGCCAGGTCCCTCATGCTCGATCGCTTCCCAGGTCACAAGCAGGCGAACAAAACGCTGCCCCCAGCGGACCAACCGCGCAAAGTGTTCATCCGCTTCTTCAAGAGGGAAAGGCCGCCCAATAAACGAAATATGGGCTCCGTCATAGAACCCTTCGCGCAGATGCGTGCGGCCGTCCGGCACCTTGGGGATTTTGCTGCTTCCGCCCAGATTGACGCCTCGCAGAATAAGCCATCGTCCATTTGCATCGACAAAATGCCCGTTTTCAGCACCTGCAATGTTCATCGGATTTCCTTCCATGCTTCTCCTTATCAGCATATGCAAGTCCTTGGGCGGCAGCAAGAAGCCTAGTGCAATTTTTCTCTTTACATGTGTCAAGATGCGTTCTACAATGGATGAGCGCAAACCTTTAAAAGGAGGTATGCATGAAAAAGATTTTATTCGTATCGGTACTTGCCGTGGCTGTGCTGTTCAGTGCAGCAGCCCAGGCAAAGAATGGTCCCATTGCGGACAAGGTGATCTACGATGTCAGGATGGACCAGACCATCGCCATCAAGGACACCGCGGAAGGAAAGACAGACGTCTTCTTCACTGGGCTCGATGGAAAGACCTTCAAAGGTATCCAGCCAGCCGATGCGGAGAAGCTGTCTGCCTATGCAGTGCCTTCTGGTTCATGGTCGCTTCTCCTGAACCCGATCCCCAACAAGGCGCCATATACCTTCGTGCATAAAGACGGCCGCACAATCTTCAACCCGCTTGCGATCCGCGAAGTGCGCTATGCCATCAACTGGCTCATCGACCGCAAGAAGATTGTCGATGAGATTCTTCTCGGCGCTGGCGAGCCGGCTCTTACTGCCCAGACACCGGGCCAGCCGGGAACCTACAAGTTCAACCTCGTCCCGGCAAAACTCGGTATGACCGTACGCGGCAACGAGAAAAAAGCGCTTGCCGACATCGAAGCAGCGATGAAAGAGGCTGCGAACCTGCCCGAAAACAAGGGCAAGCTGGTCAAATCCGGCCAGTGGTGGACCTATAACGGCGAGCCGGTGACGATCCGCTTCATCATCCGCGTCGATGATCCATCCGGGCGTCTCCTCGAAGGCCGCTATATTGCCGACCAGCTCGAAAAAGCAGGCTTAAAGGTCGAGCGCCTCGAATATGACCGCTCCAAAGCAGGAAAACTTGTGTATTCCGGCGATCCCGCCGCATGGGAATGGTCGATGTACACCGAAGGCTGGGGTGCCGGCGCAACCCGCGCATGGTGGGATGTCACGATCAGCCAGATGTACGCACCGTACTATGGCTACATGCCAGGCGGAATGACAGACGGTTTCTGGAATTACGAGAATAAGGAGATCGACAGGATTGCGCAGAAGAACATCAACGGCTGGTTCCTGACCGCCGATGAGTACTGGAACGACAACATAAAAGTCCAAGAAATGGCGCTCAAGGAAGCGGTCCGCATCTATGTGTGCAGTCAGGTCCAGTATTATGTCGCCAACAAAGCACGCTTCAATTCTCGCATGCTGTATGGTCTTGGCGACGGGCTCAACAACTGGTCTGTCCGTTCCGCAGATGTCAAACCAAATGACAAAGGCGAAAAGGTACTCCGGGTTACGCAGTATTCTGCCCGCGGCGGGCTTTTCATGAGTTCGTGGGACCCGGTGGGTGTTGATGGATTCTCGGATGTCTATTCGGCAGCGATTGTCGAAGCTTGCACCGATCCTTCGACCTTTGAAGCGCCTAATTCAGCCAAAGATACGCCGCTCCGCGTCAAGTACGATCTCAAGAAGGTCGAGACAAAACTGGCAGCTGGCAAGGAAGGCGAGCCACCCGTAGGCCTTATCGATGTTGACAAAGCGGCGCTGATCTACAACTCGAAAACCAAAAAATGGGAAACTGGTGTCGAATTCAAGGATGTCGGCAATGGCAAATACGACTATGTGAAGAACAACGCTATCAAGTCCTACAGCAAGCTTTCCGATCTCCAGTACATCTATGGAAAGTGGCACTCCGGCCAGCCCGTCACGCTCGCGGATATCATGTACGCGACGGCTTTTGCCTATGAGTGGGCAAACAAGGACAGCGACGACGACAAGTACTACGATGAAGCGTATGCGTCGCAGTATCAGTCCACACTCCCCATTTCCAAGGGCACTGTCCTGAATAAGGATGGAACATTCACCACCTATTTCGACTTCAACTGGCCGATGGACAAGGACAGAGTCGCTGCGACCGGCACTGTGAGCCCGAAAGCCGGCAACCCCGGTCGCCAGACCATGGTTTCCTGGGAAATCTATGAAGCGCTTGCAAAACTCGTAGCAGAAGGCTCGAAATCCGGCACCCAGTATTCCTTCTCGAGTGATCCGTCGGTGACCGAAGTCGACGTGATCAATCCGAAGTGCGTTGCCGATATCAAGGCAAAACTGCAGGATTTTGTGGCTGCCAAGTATGTGCCCGATACAATCAAGCAGTGGGTCACGCCGGAACAGGCTGTCGCCCGCTACAATGCAGCGATCAAGTTCATCGATACCTATGGCCATGCCTACATTTCGAACGGCCCCTTCTTTATCAGCAAGGTTGACTACAACGCCAACTATATCGAGCTTTCGGCATTCAGGGATTATCCGTACAAGTCGGATTATTTCCCGAAACTGTTCCGCACCACGATTACGCGCATCGATGATGTAAAGGTCCCAGCAACCGCTCAGCGCACTGCTGATGCTAAGATCGACATCCAGGTCTCTGCGGTCACCTATCCTGATGACACAGCCAAAGCTGCCGATAACAAGGCCAAAGTCACTGTGGCCATGATTCTTGCGGACAACACTGAAAAAACCTACACCGCAAAATATGTCAGCGCAGGCAACTTCCAGATTGTTATTCCCGCAAAGGATCTTGGTGCTCTGAAGCCAGGTGCCTATACGCTGGTAGTCCAGTCAGTATTGGCTAGTGAATCGCCTTCTGTTCAGGCTTCTTCTCTCGTACTGTTCTGAAATGATTCCATAAGGGGTGCTGCCGCAAAAAGGGCAGCGCCCCTTCTTTTGTTCATGCTTTTTGTCATACTTTTTGCTTGCATGCAAAAAACGACGAGTATTTCGACATTTTGTTCAACCAGAAAGAGCAGGTGGCCTTTATGTACAAGTGGTTTGCCCTCAAGCGCGTGCTGAAAGGCATTTTTACCTATATTATCATCATTTTCATCATGTCTGTCCTTTTCAATACTGTAAATGAGCAGACAATGCGTGCCAGCATCGAGGATCAGGTACGGGCTGAGTCGATGCGCCTCAAAAATATGCAGCCAAGCGCAATTCAGCGCTTCCAGCAGCAGCGGCGCGACGAGCTCATTCACCTCTATAGGCTGGATCGTCCTCTTTTAGAAAGGATACTGTTCCGGACGTGGAACACGGTTACCTTCAATTTCGGAAAATCGACAATCATCAAATCATCCCGGGGCGAACGGGATGTCATCACTATAATCGGCGAAGCGATTCCGCGATCGCTCATCCTCTTTACGCTCGCAGCAGCGATAGAAATTGCGGTCGGCATCATATTGGGGCTTAAAAAAGCGCAAAAGCCTGGCGGAACGCTCGATCGCACAACGAGTCTTCTCACCATGATTGTGTATGGCATGCCGACGTTCTGGCTTGCCATGATTCTCATAATGTTCTTTGTGTATCAACTGAAAATCTTTCCCTCGGCAGGCATGCATTCGGTGCCTCCTCCTCAGGGGATAATGTATTTTATTGACCTCTTGTGGCACATGACCCTGCCGCTCTTGACCCTTCTATTGATAGGCTTCTGGGGTATTTCGTTCGTGGTGCGGAACATTGTGCTGAGCATTTTGCAGGAAGACTACATCATGGCTGCGCGGGCGCGCGGAATTCCGGAAAACCGGGTGCTGTTTGGTCACACGCTGCGGACGGCAGCGCCGCCGCTCATCACAATTTCCGTGCTCTCGTTGCTCGCCTCGATTTCGGGTGCGATTATCTTCGAAGGCATTTTCTCGTGGCCGGGCCTCGGGAATTTGTACTGGATTGCTGTGCAGCAAAATGATATCCCGGTGCTTATGGGCGATCTTGCCGTTACAGTCGGCTTGTATCAGTTGGGGCTTATCATGCTGGATCTCACCTATGGATTTATGGATCCGCGCATCAAGGTGGGAGGCAAAGCATGACCTTCGGCGATATCAAATACCGACTGAACGAGTTTTGGTCTGAATTCAGAAAAGAAAGATCCGGGCTTATTGGCTTAGGCATATTGATTATTGCGCTGCTCATCGTCATTTTCGAACCGCTCATTCTTCCATGGAAGGATGTAAATACAAAGTGGCGAAGCATCGACTACTGGCAGGATAATTCAGCAAATGCTCCGCCTGCGTGGACGAACGCGTTCACCAAACTGAAAGCTCCTGTCACCATGCGCCTCGAAGATGCCAAAAAAGAAGAAACCGAGCTTGATGGCGGCATAAAGCTTGTCACCTATACGTTCGATTATCACTATACCGCCGACAAAGCGCCGCTCGATGTGATTTTGCATATTACTGGGCATGGCGACATACCGTTCCAGGTGGCCATAGAACGCCCTGACGGCGAGACAATCGATCTTGCCCAGCGATTTGAGCAGGGCTTGAGCGGCCAGGACATCAGGCTCTCCATCGACAACGACGGTCGCGAAGCAGCCTTCACATTCGTAAAGAATTACGAGAGCCAGGAAGCGCTCGAGCAATTCTCGGGCAAGAGTTTACGGACTGCAGACGTATTGTTCAATATTGCGCAGCCTGGCATGGCCAAAGAATTCAAGCCGCTCAAAGGCACCTACAAACTCATTGCCAAGGCAATGCTGCTAGACCCGGAAAACTCGAGTGTCGAGGAGCCCTACATTGTCGTTACTGGCTCGGTATCGGGCATTTTGGGAACTGATGACTCCAAGCGCGATCTTTTTTCTGGTCTGATCGCGGGGCTCAAATGGGCGCTTTTGATCGGATTTCTCACTTCGGCAATTTCTGTGCTTATTGGCGTGATGTATGGCATTATCTCGGCATATTTCGGCGGTGCGGTGGACTCGGTTATGCAGTTTGTCTACCAGATTGTCAACTCGATGCCGGTCTTGCCCGTGCTCATTGTCATTTCCGCAATCTTCAAACCGAACATTTACATGCTGATTCTGGTCATGGTGCTGTTTTTCTGGACCGGTTCGGTGATGACGGTGCGCTCCATGGCGCTCCAGATCAAGGAAGAAACGTACATCGAAGCTGCCAAGGCCCTCGGCGCGAAAAAGAGCCGCATCATTTTCAAACATATGGTGCCCATTCTCATCCCCTACAGCTTTGCTTCGATGGCGCTTTCGGTACCCAGCGCGATTGTCTATGAATCTTCGGTCAGCCTTCTGGGCCTGGGCGATGCGACAATTGTCACGTGGGGTCAGATTTTGCACGATGCAATGCAGGGAGCGGCGATACTCAAGGGTATCTGGTGGTGGATCCTGCCTCCGGGCCTTCTCATCGCAATTATGGGAATGACATTCGCCTTCCTCGGCTTCTCGATGGACAAGATTCTCCATCCGAAACTCAAAACAAGGTAATACCTATGAACAGCTTACTGAAAGTCGAAAATCTCGAGATGTATTATTTTACTTCCAAGGGAGCCGTGCGTGCCATCGACAATATCAGTTTCGAACTAATGCCCGGCGAAACCATAGGTCTTGTCGGTGAATCCGGATGCGGCAAGACGAGCCTAGGGACTTCCATTCTGAGAATGCCGACGCCGCCCGGACGCTATGTCGGTGGCAAAATCTTTGTCGACGGAGCCGATGTCATTCCTCTGCCTGAAAAAGAAGTGCGCAAGAATATCCGCTGGCAGAAGATTTCGATGGTGTTTCAAGGCGCAATGAACTGCCTGACACCGGTATATACGATCGGCCATCAGATGATGGAAACGCTGAACGAACATGCTGACATGTCGCGCGCCGATGCAGACAGCCTTATCAAAGAGTACCTGGGCTATGTGGGTTTGCCCCCTGAAATAATGGGGCGCTACCCGCATGAACTCTCTGGAGGGATGAAGCAGCGCGCCGTTATCGCAACGGCGCTTTTCCTGAAGCCCGAAATCGTCATTCTCGACGAGCCGACGACAGCCCTCGATGTCATCGTTCAGGCGCAGATCATCAACCTGCTCAAAAAGCTCAAAAAACAGTTCAACCTCTCCTTCATGTTCATTACCCATGATTTGGCGCTCGAAGCGGAGGTGTCGGACCGCATCTGCGTTATGTACGCCGGCAAGATTGTCGAGTTTGGAACGAACGAGCAAATTTACGGCAGACAGGGACCGGCGCATCCCTACACAGAGCGCCTCCTGGCCGCAACACCGAGACTTTTCAAGAAAGTGGAGAAGCTGCATTTTATCCCCGGCACGCCGCCCGACCTTATCGCGCCGCCAAAAGGCTGCCGTTTCAGCCCACGCTGCAACAAAGCCTTTGGCCGTTGTTTCGAGGAAGAGCCGCCGCTTATCGAAATCGAGCCAGGGCACATGGCAGCATGCTGGCTTCATCACCGCGGCTGAGCAGGAGAAAATATATGGCAGATATTATATTGAGCATCAAAAACCTGAAGAAATATTTCGAGCCGCACCAGAGCTTCGCGCAATCGATTATCGGCGGGGGGCAGAAAAAGCTCATCAAGGCAGTCGATGACATTTCGTTCGATATCCGGCGAGGAGAAATATTCGGCCTTATTGGCGAATCAGGCTCCGGAAAAACCACGACCGGAAAGCTCGTGATGAAGCTCATCGAGCCTACAAGTGGACAGATGATTTTCAATGGCGAGGATGTCACACGCCTCGACAAGGAAAAGCTCAAGGAATACCGGCGCAAAGTCCAGATGATCTTCCAGGACCCCTATGCTTCGATGAATCCGCGCTTCAAAATCAAAGATGTCCTCGAAGAGCCGCTCATAATTCACAAAGTAAAGGCGACCATAGAAGAGCGCACAAAGATGATTGTCAAAGCGCTCGAAGAGGTCAAACTGACGCCGGCTGAAGAATACATGGGCCGCTGGCCGCACATGCTGTCGGGTGGACAGCGCCAGCGCGTCGCGACCGCCCGCACCCTCATTCTAAACCCCCTTATGCTGGTGGCGGACGAGCCTGTGTCGATGATCGACCTGTCAACGCGCGCCGAAATTCTCTACATGATGAAAGAAGTGCAGAAGGAGCTGGGGCTGACATATCTGTATATTACGCACGATTTGTCTACAGCGCGCTATTTCACCGACCGCATTGCTGTCATGTACCTTGGGCGCATTGTCGAGATCGGCAGGGCGGACGACATCATCGACAACCCCTTGCACCCCTACACGCAGGCGCTTATCGAAGCAGTTCCCGAGCCGGAATCAGGCAAAGTCAATATCATAAAAGAGCTGCCCATTTACGGCGAAATTCCGAGCCCCGCGAATATCCCGCGCGGCTGCCGCTTCCACACTCGCTGCCCCTACGCAACCGACGCCTGCAAAACCGAGCCTGAGCCCGAGCTCATGCTCGACGGCGAAGAACACTACCACGCCTGCAGGCGAGCGTACGAAATTAAGGCCAAGCGGAGCGCAAAGGCGGCTGGGTAAGGTAAAAAAGTTAAGAAAAGGGGTCAGACCCCAAATTAACTGGTGCCGCAGTACGCCGGCCAACTTGCCAGGCTAGCTGCGGCCGCTTAGCTTTTTCCAGAAAATGTCGACCATACTCTACAAAAAATTCAAGAATTTGTAGAGTATGGTTGACAAATTCTGGCATCGAGCCGATCATATAGCATATGGAGATTATCGATAGGCGCATTTTCTCGAACCTCCGGGCGCTGGCTGGTGAAAAAGCCATTCTCGTGCTGCATGGAGCGCGCCAGACCGGAAAGTCCACTACGCTGCACTGGTGGCTTCATGAAGAGGAAGTTCGAGGACGCCAGCCGCTGTATTTCGACCTTGAAGATCCAGCCATGCTTTCCGTATGCGAATCAGGGGTGGATGCTTTTATCCGGTATCTCGAAGGTAAAGGCTATGCGCTCCGGAATCTGAGCGTAGCTTTGGACGAGATTCAATATTTGACTGATCCCTCGAGATTCCTCAAACTTCTCTATGACCATCATGGAGAAGAACTCAGGATAGCAGTCTCGGGCTCTTCGAGTTTCGGTATAAAGAGCAAATTTCGCGAATCGCTTGTGGGGCGGACCATCCCTTTTGAATTGTATGGCCTCGATTTCGGTGAGTATTGCAGATTTATCGGCAAGCAGCTTGATTTTTCTGTTGAATGGCCTGAGCAGCTCAATGTGGAAATTGCTCCCATTTTTCGCCATTTTGCGGAAACAGGAGCGTATCCGGGACTGGCGAGAACGAGCGACAATGCTGTCAAAGCAAAACGCATACGGCAGATAATACAGACATACATCCAAGCCGATGTGCGGGAATTGGGACGCGTTCGATATCCTGATCGTTTTGAATCTCTGGTAAGGTTGCTTGCGGATCAGGCTGCTTCGCTCGTCCAGGTGTCGGAACTTGCTTCAAGTCTCAGAATGGCAAGAGAGACAGTGGAGGAATATTTATATCTGCTGGAACAGACCTATATCATCCGGCGCCTCCGGCCCTTTACAGGCAATGCGCGTTCTGAACTCACGAAGATGCCGAAGATATACTTTGAGGATAATGGCATCCTTGCTATGAGCCGGGCTTTTGAATTCATGCCTCTTGACGGGACGCTTTTTGAGAATGCTGTCTTCACCGAGCTGAGAAAGCGTTTTGGCGCGGATCGTTTGCATTTCTGGCGAACCACAGAAGGGCAGGAAGTCGACTTCATTATTGATCGGGGAATGATTGCAGTCGAGGCGAAACTGCGTCCGCGCCCATCGGACTGCAAGGGCTTGCGCAAATTCAAAGAGCGATACCACGCGGGGCGGCTTATTCTCTGCGGGATGGAATGCCCGGCAAGCCTTCCCGAAGGTGTTGAATTCCAGTATCCATGGCATCTTGCGGATTCGATTGAAAGTTAAGAAACGGGGTCAGACCCCAAAAGTTAAAAAGTTAAAAAAAGGGGTCAGACCCCAATAGCCCCTGAATGATCAGATCCGTCGCCTGGTCTTCATTGAGCCCACGGCTTAAGAGTGTCTCGAGCTGTTTCGAGTCGACCGAGCCGATGGCTGCCTCGTGCGTGACGTGCGCGAGGTGGTTGTTCACTTGGACAATGGGGATGGCGCGTGCTACAGCCTCGTCCTGCACGATTTCCTTGCAGTCGACGTGACCGCGGGCATAGGGCGCATCGGCGACAATCTCGTTTTCGATGTTGGCAGACGCTGTGTTCTTGAGGGCGATGTGGCTGGTCAGCACGCCGGTAGCGCCTTCGCCGGAGAGGTGGGCGGCTTCTTTGATGTGGATGCGGTCGGAGGAGCGGCCGAAGATGCGGGTTTTCATGTCGACCGTGGCATTTTTTTCGACTTCGGCCTCGTAATCGAGCTCGATAACGCCCGCGGCGCCCTTAATGAGCTCGAATTCGGTGGAGAAGCGGGAGTCTTCGCGCGCGATGACCTTGGTGAGGGGTACGATGGTCACGCCGCCTTTCGGCCCGTGGACATGACGCTCGAAATACGAGAGCGACGCGCCTTTTTCGACTGTGATGACGGCATTCATGAGATGCTGGATATTGACCGCGTTGGGAAACGTACAATTCGCAATAAACTTGGCGTGCGCGCCTTCTTCAATCACTGTGTCGATGATGATGCGCTGGATACCATTGTCCGGAATGAGCCCGAAGCAGAAGTTGACCGGATTTTTCAGGGTGACGCCTTTCCGGACCCGGATATGCACCTTGACACCATCCTCGATGGTTTCGGACTCCACGATGAGGCCTTCGACGAGGTTTTTGTTGAGTACTTGATTCCCATGGATCTCGACATGCGCGACATCGGGCGCAAATGAATGCTGATTGATTGAAGCGAGAAGCTCGGCGAGGAGGGTCTCTTTGTCGGGGGTCTTTGTGACGGCAGCTGCTTGTTGATTCATGGCATTTTCCTTTTATCCCACTGCGAGTGTCTGCGATGCGAGGTCTGTCAGCGGCGTAGCAGGCGATGGCTGGCCAACATGAACGCAGGGCACGCATTTCCCGTTGAAGTAATCGAACATGCGCGACATCTCGCCTTTGTCGACAAGCGTGCCCGCGCATATCAAGAAGGCGTGATCGGCATGCTTGAGCACTTCAGGGCTGTGCGTGATGAGAATAACCGTCGAGCCCATGTGGCGCATTTCTTTTATAACCGCGAAAATGTACTTTATCGAATCGATATCGACGCCTGAGTCCGGTTCATCCATCAGCACGAGCCGTGGTTTCATCGCATAGATCGATGCGAGCTCGATGCGCTTGCGCTCGCCGCCGGACAAGGTCTTGTCGACAGCCCGCTTTACGTATTTTTCGGGCAAAAGGCCGGCTTTCTGCAGCGCCTCCTCGACAACTGTGCGCGATTTTTCCTTTGCGCCTGCCAGAATGAACTGGCTGACTCCGAGCCCCTCGAAGCGGGCCGGCTCCTGGAAAAGCAGGGTAATACCTTTCCTGGCCCGCTCATCCACCGAAAGCGCCTTGATCGACTCGCCCTCGAAGAGGATATCACCCTCGAAATCGCGATAGCCGGAAAGCCCCATAATTGTATTGGCCAATGTGGACTTGCCCGCGCCGTTCGGTCCGATGATTGCATGCACATGCCCATCCCAGATGTCCATGGAAAGATTGTTGAGAATAGGCCGGCCTTCTTTGAAAAGGCTGAGGTTTTGAATTTCAAGAAGGTTCATTGTTTCGCCACCTTGCATCTGAGTCGGCTGCGCGCCGAACCAGATTGAAGTAAAATCATATCATTGTGATAGGAATTTTCGATACAAAAATACAGCCTTCTGCCGAAAAAATCAACCGCGCAGCGAGAAGACTCTTGGCATTTTTGTACGAATTTTATCTCTCAGGGATCTCGAGTCCCGCATCGCGGAGCGGTTTGTCGATAATCCACTCAGCGAGAAGACCGCCCAGGATTGCCAGAATCGGAATCGACACAAGCCTGAGCGCTGCAAACGGCAGGCCAAGAAACTTGATCTCGAGCGGCAGAAGCGGCGCTTTTGCTGACCATGCAAAGAGAAACGCGACTACAGACGAGGTCCGCGCGCCTTTTTCCCTCAAGGTTTTCAATAGCGGGAAAATCACGAATAGAGAGCCGCCGAGAATCATCGGGAGCGTCGCCGAAAGAAGAAGTCCTTTCCAGCCCGCTTCCTTGCCGAGCACCTTTGACACCTGTTCCGGTGTGAGCCACACCTGGATAAGCCCGATCAGCACGAACACTGCAGCGACGATCGCCAGAACTCCCGCAAAAGTCTTGTACACAATACCAGCGACATGGTCGCCTCCCTGCGACGTTATGATCGTCGTGCCGAGCCATACAACAACAGCAAGCGCAATATATATAATGGCCGACTTCACGAGCTCGGCGCTGCCCTTGTGATTTTTCTTGTGTTGTTCACTTGCAGCATTTTCATGTTTCATGTTCATAGCGCCACCATAAATACAAGGCCGAGCCCGAATATCAGAAGCAGGGCGATCATGTTTCTGGTGATGGTGAAACGCGCGCCGAACTGCTGAATTTCAAGCGGAAGAGTGACAATGCCGATCAATATTGCCGACATGACAAAACCTACTACTGCACCATAACTCGCGCCGTTCTGATGCAAAAACCCGGCAAAGGGAAATACCGCGGCCGGTTCTATAAGAGCGAATACACCCAAAAGCTCGCCAAGCACAATTCCTAGCACGCCATGCCCGGATCCCAGAAGCGACGTGAACACTTCTCTCGGCACGAATACCTCGAGAATGCCCATAAGGACAAACACGAACAAAAGGACGGGCAAGACCATAAGTGCTACTCTGCCCGCGACCATCAGGGCTTTCGTGGTTTTTTCTCTATTCTTTACGAATGAAAAAACGAGAAGCCCTGCAGCAACCAGAATGTAAATTGTGCTGATACTCATCACACACCTCGCAGGGATACTTTGCCCCTCGAATCAGAAGATAATGAAGGGTTGCAAAACTTTGCATCATTATAATATTAAAAAAATTGAATAAAGGCAATGTGAAATGGGCGGGCGCAACGCGCTGCATATTCCGGTTTGCTATGCCCGCGTTAGGCTGCCCGCCCGGGCAGCCTCAGCAAGCTCCATGACAGAGCCTTTTGCCGCGAGAAACACCGGAACTTTTTTGTCTTCAAACAATGCCTTGGTTTCGGGATCGATCACACCTGCGACAATCGCCCCGATGTCCTGAAACTCCGAAAGAATGAATTGTGCCAGCTTTGCGCTGTTTTCTGTGCCGGCCGAGCTGGCAAACGGATTCGCCGCAGCCTCGAAACCGCCCGAATTCTTGACCACCACAATTTGACGCGCATGGGCGAAATCATCATCCACCCATGCGCCGAGTCCGGCACCTTTTGCCATGACGACAATATTCATTTTTTGTCTGCACCGAGCATGTTCTTGATTGAACCGACTGCCTGTTCAGTGGTCATATTGCGGATATCGACACCATGAATGTGCTCTTTGCTGAAGCCAGCCGATTCGAGGGCATCGCGGAACATCTTGACCTGCATGGTGGGGTCGCAGGCAGCAACGTAGAGCTCGTCCGTGCTCTCGCCCTTGAGAAGCGTCGAGAGAAATTTGTCGCCATCTGTGGAGCAGAGCTGGGGATGAATGCCGACATAGTCGACGAGCTTTTCGCGTCGGATCGCGTTGCCGACATCGAAAATATTCATTTGCTGGAACGAAGGGCAGTTGCCCTGGCAGACGCACATCAGAAGGCCTTTGTTTGCCATGATTTTTCTCCATTATTGCATGAATTCTGGCTGGCGGCCGCGGACAACGCCGCGCTTGTGCCGTTCAGCGCATTCAGGATGGTACGCTCAGTTGTCTCCATAATAACTGATTGCCTCGGACGGGCAGATTTTTGAACATCCGCGGCAGAATTCGACACATGCATGCGGCGCAACAACCTTTGGTCCTGGCTCGTACACGCCATGCGCACAGAAATCAACGCATGAATTGCAGCTTGCACACTTCGTCTCATCGATTACTGGGTACCAATTGGCAGCCATTCGTAAACTCCTTTGCTTTGTTAGGGTGATTCAATAACCAGATATTGAATACTTGTATAATATTGCAACATTGAAAAAACATCAAGTGCTTCTGGGCAAAAGGGGCACTCTATGCGATGATGACAATATAAAGCAAATAGAGGAGACCGAATTATGAACTATATCGATCTGCGCAGCGATACCGTTACCTGGCCGACCGAGGCGATGCGCAAGGCTATGGCCCAAGCGCCGGTTGGCGACGATGTCTATGGCGACGATCCTACTGTCAATGAGCTTGAGCGGCTTGCCGCCGAAATGACCGGCAAAGAAGCGGCTCTGTTTGTACCTTCAGGCACATTCGGCAACCAGCTTTCGCTCTTTACATGGTGTCCGCGGGGCAGCGAGGTCATTCTGGGAGAGCAATGCCATATTATCCAGCACGAAGCAGGCGCGGCATCGGTTATTGCGGGGGTGCAGACCCGCCCGATTTTTGCGCCCGATGGCATACTTCCGCTCGAGACAATCGAAGAGCGCATACGGGGCAATGATATCCATTATCCGCCGACATCGCTTATATGCCTCGAAAATGCGCACTCGTCGGGGCGAGTCATTCCGCTTTCCTATATGAAAGAAGTGGCGCAGTTGGCGCATGCACATGGTCTGCCAGTGCACCTTGATGGCGCACGGCTATTCAACGCGGCTGTGTCGATGGGCGAGAGCGCTATCGAGATTTCGAGCACGGTCGATTCGGTGATGTTCTGTCTCTCCAAAGGCTTGTGCGCGCCGGTTGGTTCTATGCTCGCTGGCTCGCGCGAATTTATCGAAAAAGCGAGGCGCAGGCGAAAAATAATGGGCGGCGGCATGCGCCAGGTCGGTGTGCTTGCAGCTGCCGGCCTCATTGCCCTCAAGGATATGACGCGACGCCTTGCAGAAGATCACGAAAATGCGCATTACCTTGCCAGCCAGCTAGCATGGATTCCTGGCATCGAGGTCGAGAAAGAAGCGCTCGATATCAATATGGTATTTTTCAAGCTTCCGGCCGGCATTGATGGTTCGGCGCTCGTTCGATACTTCAAGGAGCGCGGAGTACTGATCAACCCGCCGGAGCAGGGCTGGTGCCGCTTTGTCACGCATTATTGGATTCATAAGGAAGACATCGACAAAGTGGTCGCGCTCATGAATGATTGTATGGGCGCGCTTTGAGTTTTGCACTTTGAGCTTTGCGCGGCGGCCCGACGACAAGTGGCAGGTTTTGAGCGGCATCTCAGCGGCAGCCAGCAGGTTTTGCGCAGCGCGCCGCCGTTCAGACTCTGCTCACATGCACAATCTCGCCGAAATACATGCGATGGTAGTCTTTTTTCGGATAATTCCCTTCGATAGAGGGGTCGAGAAAATGCGCGTGCTCGAGGTCCTGCCAGTACATTTTTCTGCATTCGATGACGAGGCTCGCTTCCTTAAAGCAGGGTGCGGCGACAACACGTGACACCATGGGGGTCAGACCCGCCTCGGCTATTTTATTTCCATTGCGCCCCGATTTTGAACCGATGATCGAGAGCGCCGGCTTGTACTTCGGTTCGAAGGCATTCAGCGTGAAGGTGCCGTATTTTTCCATAAACTCGAATGTATAGCGCGTGGGGCGAACAAACACCTGGAAAAACATCTTGTTCCATATCTGGCCATAGCTTCCCCAGGAAATCGTCATTGTATTGAAGGCGCCGGCTTCAAAATCGCCTGCGCACAGCACAAGCCAGTGCTCCCGAAGTTGTGCCGGATCATAATGGAATTGATCTATCGGGATATCTCTGCGTTCCATGATTCCTCCTCAGCGCGCTTGATATCGATATACATGAATTGATTCCTTTGTGACCAGCCCTTCGAGCAGCACCTCATCGAGGAAGGGCAACAGCTTTTCGATATTTTCCTCTTTGTCGACGATTTCGATGACAACCGGCAAATCTGTCGAAAGCGAAAGCACATTTGCTGAGTGCATGTGGCTATGGGCCCCGAACCCCATCTCGCCACGGATCACCGTTGCTCCGGACAATTTGAGCGCACGAGCTTTGAGCACAATCTGTTCATACACAGGTTTGCCTTTATAAGTGTCGCTCTCGCCAATATAGATTCTCAAGAGCATGTCGTCTTCTTCGAAATGCATACTGCCTCCCCTCATCAGCGATGCAAGATCCCTTCACTTCGGATGACTGAATACAACGCCGACGATATTACCATTCCGATGACAATAGCAACGAACGTCAGCACATTATTCAAAAGAAAATTCCAGAATGCCGGCAGGTATTCTTTTCTCTGCAGAAGCGCGACTGTCTCGAGCGCGTAGGTCGAAAATGTCGTATATGCGCCGATGAAACCAACAGTTATGAGCGCTCGGTACCCTGCCGGGAGCAGCGAAGCATTCAGCAAATTGAAGAAAAATCCCATAAGCAGCGAACCTGTTACATTGACAAAAAGGGTGCCGGATGGAATTGCAGTAAAAAGGCGCATTGAAATGCTCCTGGAAAACACAAAACGGAACAGCGCTCCCAGCCCGCCGCCAAAGAATACCAACAACAAATCTTTCATTGCCATGCCCCGAATACTATTCTAGATTTCATTTCCTTTGAACTGGCTCATATACAAGTGATGATAGAAACCGCGCCGTTCGAGAAGCTCCTCATGATTGCCCTGTTCGACAATTTCGCCATTGTTGATGACGACGATGCTATCGGCATCGCGGATGGTGCTGAGACGATGAGCGATGACGATGCTCGTGCGCCCCTCCATGAGCCTGAGGAGTGCCTTCTGAATGCGCAGCTCAGTTCGGGTATCGACACTGCTCGTCGCTTCGTCGAGGATGAGAATGCTAGGGTTCGCCAGAATAGCACGCGCGATGGAGAGCAGCTGCCGCTGGCCCTGGCTTAGGTTGCCGGCGCGCTCGGACAAATTGGTGTGGTAGCCATCAGGAAGCTGTCGGATAAAGTGATCTGCTTCGGCCATGCGGGCTGCTTCGAAGCATTCTTCGTCGGTCGCATCGAGCCTGCCAAAGCGGATATTCTCCAGAATCGTATCCGCAAAAAGAAAAGTGTCTTGCAGAACGAGAGCGAGGTTCCTGCGCAAATCGGCTTTCCGGATTGCGCGGATATCGATGCCATCGATACGAATCTGCCCCTCCTGAATATCGTAGAAGCGCGTCAGAAGGCTGGTAATCGTGGTTTTGCCCGCGCCGGTCGGCCCTACGAGCGCAATTGTCCGGCCGGCCGGAATTTCCAGGCTGAAATTCCGGATGATGACGCGCTCAGGATTGTAGCCGAACACGACATTCCGAAGGCTTACCTCGCCCTTGAACCTGCCTGCAGGGACCGCGTCGGGCAGGTCTGGAGTCTCCGGTTTTGTGTCGATGATTTCGAACACGCGTTCTGCCCCCGCGAGCGCAGCCTGAATCGAGTTGTAGAGGTTCGAAAGCTGGCGCAAGGGCGACGTGAAATTCTGGGCATAGTTGATGAATATTGCGATCATGCCGATACTTACGAGCTCTTTGAGCGCGAGCCATCCTCCGAGGCTTGCAAGTACAATGACAAAAAAACTTCCCAGCACGCCGGTCAGTGGCATGAGCAGCATAGCATAGGAATTGGCATAGACTGCCGATTTGAACACTGCGTTGTTTTTCTGGCGGAATGTTTCGATAGCAGATTCATTGCGGCGGAAGGCTTTGATCACTTTGAAGCCGGAGACGGTTTCTTCGGCGATTGCATTGAGCTCGCCGAGGTCTTTCTGAAGCTCGCGGAATCCCTTTCGTGTATATTTTGCGATAAAATTGCTGAACCAGTACATAATGGGAATCACCACGAGGCTTGCAAGCGCAAGCCAATGATTCAGGATAAACATGCTCACGAGAATACCGATCATGGTCAGGATGCCTGCGATGAGTGAAATGATGTTCTGCGAAACTGTCTGGTTGATGGCATCGATATCGTTGGTGAGTCTGCTCATGAGCCCGCCTGCGGGGTGGGTATCGAAAAATCGCATGGAGAGGGTCTGGATGTGCGCAAAAAGATCGCTGCGAAGATTTTTGAGTGCATTCTGCGAAATGCGCGCCATAATCAGGTTGGCGATAGTATTGAAGAAGTTGCTCAGAAAATATGCGGCCAGCATGAGAAGCGCGGTAACCAGCAGGCCGCCCAGATCCTTGCCGCCGATGCTCTTATCGATAGCCCTGCCCATGAGGTATGGCCCTGCAAGCCCCAAAAGAGAGTAGAGCACGATAAAGCCGACGACAAGAATGAGCAGAGACTTGAATGGCCCAAGGTATTTCAGGAGCCGAACCATCGCTTTTCTGGGGTCTGCAGCTTTTTCGAATTTGGCAGGCCGCCCAGCTCGCCTCTGGAAGCTCGCGCGAACATCCTGGACAGAAGGTGTTGTCTCATAGGCCATGGCGCACCCCCGCTCCGAGTTGGGAATCGTATATTTCTTTATAGATGGGGCTCGATTTCAAAAGCACCTTGTGGGTGCCTTCCGCCACAATCCGGCCCTGGTCGAGCACAATGATCTTGTCCGCGTTCAGCACTGTGCTGATGCGTTGGGCGACCATGATCACCGTCGTTCCACGCGCCGCATGGGCGATCGCATTCTGGATCAGCGTTTCAGTCTCCACATCGACCGAGCTTGTCGCATCATCGAGAATGAGAATCGAAGGTTTGCAGACAAGGGCACGTGCGATGGCGATGCGTTGTTTCTGGCCGCCCGAGAGATTTACGCCGCGTTCTTCGATATGGGTATCATAGCCTTTGGGCATGCGCATGATAAAATCGTGCGCTTGGGCAGCTTTTGCGGCTGCGATTATTTCATCTTCTGTGGCATTCGGCCTTCCATAGCGAATGTTGTCCCGGACAGTTCCTGTGAACAGCACAGTATCCTGGGGCACTACCGCAATATGCTCAAGCAGCGAATCCGATCGCAAGCGCCGGACATCCAGCTCATCAATACGAACCCTCCCCGAAGAAGCGTCGTAAAAACGCGGAATCAGATTGACGAGGCTCGATTTGCCCGAGCCGGTTGCGCCAAGGATTGCGGTCGTCTTTCCTGGCTCCGCGCGCGTACAGATTTCTTCCAGAACAGCAAGATCTGTGGCCCCGTTGTAGTGGAAAGAAACGCCTTCGAATTCGATCTCGCCACGGCTTGGCTCTGGAAGTGATACTGCATCGGGCGCTTCAGAAACCTCGGGCTCGGCGTCGAGCACCTCATTGATGCGCTTCGCGGAAGCCAGACCATTTGCCCAGTTGTTGGACAGTTGCGTCATCATGGTGAGCGGCTGCAGCGTTGCCATGAGATAGTTCGTAAATGCGACAATCTGCCCGAGAGAAAGATTGCCGTGAATAGCCTGCCCGCCGCCGAGCCATACCACGAGCACAATGCCGGTATTGATCAGCATGGTCAAAATCGGGCTCATCGACGACATGAGTTGCATGACTCGAATATTTTCGTCCGCGAGATTCTTGTTCGCCTTTTCGAATCGACTTGATTCATACGGGCCGCGGACGAATGCCTTTACCAGGTGCGCACCAGCAATATTTTCCTGCAGGACAGTATTGATCCGGTCCAGGCGCTGCTGGACAGTTCTGAAAATTGGCTCCAGTCGGACACTGAAATAAACAATGACAATTCCGCCCGCGACCAGGATCGGCATCATCGCGAGGGCGAGCGTTTTGCTCGTCACAAACATGAGGACGATGCTGCCAATCATGGAGAGTGGCGCTCTCGTTCCGATGCGCAGTGACATCTGAAAAAGCCGCTGCACGGCGGCGGTATCGCTTGTAAGCCGGACCATGAGCTTTGCGGTCGAAAACTTGTCGATGTTCCCGTAGGAAAAGTGCTGGATTTTGACAAATATCGCTTCGCGCAGATCCCGCGCAATACTCTCTCCAACGCGTATCGATGAAATACTGTTGAGCACCGCCACGAGCGCAGAAAGAAGTGACAAGCCGAGCATGACGGCCGATGTGGTAAGAACAACTTGCAAATCTTTTTGCCGTATGCCTTTGTCGATTATGCGCCCCACGAGCCTTGGAACAGCGAGGTCGAATCCAACCATCGCCACCAGCATGACGAGCGAAAATAGCGCAAGTTTCCAATACGGTTTTGCATAATGCAGAAGTTTTTTGAATTCTTTCATATTGATTCTCCACCTGCCTAAATTGGGGCTTGCTCAAACCGCCGTCTGCTCAAACCGGGGGCTGATCGAACCGCCGCTTGCTCAAACAATCGTCCGCTCACACCGCGGTCCGCTCACAGTTCCGTCCGCTCACACCGGGGCCTGTCGCTAAGCCGAAATGAAAACCGCTTTCAAAATTTCCATGGACTGCACGACAATCGCCCTTTGCTCGCTGCTGAGCTGGGCCATCTTCTGTTTTATGAGAACGCGATTTTCCATATAGTTTTCGTCGAGAACCTGCCGAGCGTACGGCGTGAGCTCCAGCCGGAATTGCCGCCGGTCTCCGCTTTCCTGCGCACGCGTGACGAGCCCTTTTGTCACGAGCACATCGACAGCCTGGCTCACCGCCGAACAGCTCACCTGGCGTTTTTCTGCAATATCGCCTGTGTAGCAGCACCCTTTGTAAATGTGGCGGAGAGTATGGAATTGCTCGAGCGTGATACCGAATTTGCTCGTGCCTGCTGCCCTGAAATTCGACCTGATGCGGTCCCAAACCGAAGGCAGCACCTCGAGCAGGCTGTCCACGGCGAATTCGAGCGTGGTTTCCGATTCATTCATACAAGGCCTTCTATATGTTGTTGCGATGGGGCTGCGCAATAGTTAAGTACCTTAAATATTTTGTCGAGTCGCCGCGAATGTGTCAATTCTTTGATTCGCAAAATGCAAAAAAGCTGAATCAAAGGCTGAGAAAAATGTAGTCTGGAGCGCCTTTGCATCCATCATTCTGCCGCAGCAGCATAAAATTTTATTCGGAAATTGTAGTTTTGGTGTTTGCGGGTTCTGAAATCGCAGCGGGCGGCTTTCCCGCCTCGAAAAACATCTTCCGGTATTCGCGCGGCGAGAGCCCCGTGCATTTTTTGAAGACTTTGGTGAAATGGAATGGGTTTTCGAATCCAAATCGATAGGCAACATCGGTTATCGTGAGCTGATTGTCCACGAGCACCGCGGAAGCTGCTTCGATTTTGAGCCTTGTGAAGTATTGGAACGGCGACATTCCCAAGTGGTGCCTGAAAAGCCTGATAAAGTATTCTTCCGACAGACCGAGCTTTGCTGCAAGATCATCCGAGCTGAGTTTTTCCCTTACATGTTTGCTCATGAGCGAAAGCGCGCGCTCTACATGCTCGTTTTTCGCTCTCGACGAGCCCAAGGCTGGAGACGGGCTGTCAAAATGGTCAAACCACCGATACAGGATACTCAAAAGCGCATGCTCCGCCGCTTTCCGGGACTGGTTGGAAGGGGATTTCGAAAGCCGGTACAGGTCATCGAGAAGGAAGCGGTCCTTTGTATCTGCGGGAAGCGCCCTTGTGCGAGCGCGCCAGATATGTCCCATGAGCGCGATAATGTCCTCATCAACAGGATTCCCTGCCTCAGGTTCAAAAAGAATAGCATAATAACTGATAGGTTTTTCAACCGCTTCCGGAAGAATCGAATGGAATTCGCGAGGCCTGACAAAATAGATCTGGCCGCCATCTATGATGTATTTTGCTTTATTTATAAGAAGAGCTCCTTGCCCCTCCATGAAATAATGAAATTCATACTCTCCGCGGGCGTGGGCATGGTACCGCCCGTGCCATGCAAGCCGTTCCCCGCTTATCAGACGATACACATAGACCGCATCCTTTATTTTCACAAAATCAGAATGTCAATAATAGATAGGTATTGTCAATATCTCGCATTGCGTTTTGAGAAAAATGCTCTTACGCTATAGCCAGCTTACAGAGAAAACCATTCGCCTGAGGGCAGGGGGCGGCTATGTATAGTGTGTGTGGCATTGATCTTGGCACACAGAGCTGCAAAATCATTCTCTACGACCCTGGAGCAAAGCGAATTCTTGCCAAGGCACAGGCGCCCCTCGATATCATTGCTGAAAATAATGGTACTCGCGAACAAAAGGCCGAGTGGTATGAAGCTGCGCTTGCAGACTGCTTTGCGGCGATCGATCCGGGTCTTCGCGCGACAATCGCCGCTATCGGCGTGTCTGGGCAGCAGCATGGCTTTGTGCCGCTCGATGCCGAGGGGAAAGCGATACGGCCTGTCAAGCTGTGGAACGACACATCAACTGCCGTGGAGTGCGCAGAGCTTACCAGCAGCGCAGGCGGTCAGGCGGCACTCCTCGCTGAAACAGGACTTCTCATGCTCCCGGGCTATACCGCGCCCAAAATCCTCTGGCTCAAAAAGCACGAGCCTCAGGCGTATGCGCGACTGCGCCATGTCCTTCTGCCGCACGATTATGTCAATTTCCTGCTGACTGGCAATTATGTGACCGAATACGGCGATGCTTCCGGGACAGCGCTCTTCGATGTGCGCGTCCGAAGGTGGTCGCGGCGGATCAGCGATCTCATCGACCCACAGCTCATCGACTTTCTTCCCTCTTTAATAGGGCCGGACAAACCTGCAGGCCGAGTGAGCGCCAAAGCAGCGCAGCGCTTCGGTATTCCTGAAGGCGCGCTTGTTGCGGCAGGCGGTGGTGACAACATGATGAGCGCTATTGGCACCGGCACGGTTCGCGATGGATTTCTCACAATGAGTTTGGGTACCTCGGGTACGCTGTACGGGTATTCGGATCGCCCCGTTGTCGATCCAGAGGGGAACCTGGCCGCATTCTGCTCATCGACAGGCGGATGGCTTCCCCTCTTGTGCACCATGAACTGTACCGTGGCGAGCGAACAGGTCCGTGCGCTTTTAGGGATGAGCATCGAAGAGCTCAATGCAAGGGCAGAAGCCGCCCGCATCGGCGCCGAAGGGCTCGTGGTGCTGCCGTTTTTCAATGGTGAGCGCATTCCAAACCTGCCGAATGGACGAGCGAGCATCAATGGCGCGACAGCAGCCAATTTCAGCAAAGAAAATCTTGCGCGCGCAGCAATGGAAGCGGCGATTTTCGGTATGCGCATCGGGCTTGAGTCCTTCAGAAAACTTGGGTTTGCAGCGCAGGAAATCAGGCTTGCGGGGGGCGGAGCGAAGAGCAGGCTCTGGCGACAGATCGCAGCAAATGTGACGGGATTGCCCGTGCGTGTGCCTGAGGAAGAAGAAGCTGCTGCATTCGGCGCAGCGATTCAGGCGCTCTGGTGTTTTGAGCAAGCCAGCGGGAGGGGAAAAGGCATCGAGGAGCTTGTCGATGAACACGTCGCTCTTCGGGATGGCTCGACCGTCGAGCCCGAACCCGAATCCGTCGCGCGCTATGAAGAAGCGTACGCGAATTATTCGAAGTATCTGGTGGCCTTGAGCCTCTTGTATCGATAAAAAAGGAAGGGACATATGGCAGAGTATTTTGTGGGACACAAAGAGTATTTCCCCGGCATAGGGAAAATTCGCTGCGAAGGCCCGAAAAGCGACAACCCCCTCGCGTTCAAATTCTATAACCCCGACCGGAAAGTAGGCCAGAAGACCATGCGCGAGCATCTGCGCTTTGCGGTTGCCTACTGGCACAGCTTCGGGGCAGATGGCACCGATCCCTTTGGCGCTGCGACCCACATTCACCCCTGGACCAGCGACGCCCGCAACCCCATGGAAGCGCATGAGCACAAACTCGATGCCGCCTTCGAGTTCTTCACCAAACTCGGCGTCGATTTCTATTGCTTCCACGACCGCGATCTTGCGCCCGAGGGTCAGACCCCCATTGAAAGCGAAAAAAACCTTGCGCACATGGTGAGCCTCACCCACGAGCGGCAAAAGGCAACCGGCGTGCGCCTCTTATGGGGCACCGCCAACCTCTTCTCCCATCCGCGCTACATGAATGGCGCCGCGACAAACCCCGAATTCGGCGTGGTTGCCCATGCCGCCGCCCAAGTCAAGGCTGCCATCGACGCGACCATCGAGCTTGGCGGGCAAGGGTATGTGTTCTGGGGCGGCCGCGAAGGCTATATGAGCCTCCTCAACACCAATCTCAAGCGCGAAAAAGACCACCTCGCGCGCTTTTTGACCATGGCTCGCGACTATGGCCGCGCCCATGGCTTCAAAGGCATCTTCTACATCGAGCCCAAACCCATGGAGCCCATGAAACACCAATACGATTTCGATGTCGAAACCGTTGCCGGCTTTTTGCGCGCCTACGGGCTCGACAAAGATTTCCGCGTCAACATCGAAGCAAACCACGCCGAGCTTGCCGGCCACGATTTCCAGCACGAACTCGAAACAGCCGCAGCGCTGGGCATTTTCGGCTCGGTCGACGCAAACCGCGGCGATCCCCGCAATGGCTGGGACACCGACCAGTTTCCCAACAACGTCTACGACACCACCCTCGCCATGCTCGCGATCCTGCGCGCCGGCGGCTTCACCACGGGCGGACTCAACTTCGACGCCAAAATCCGCCGCAACTCGGTCGACCCGAGCGACCTCTTCGAAGCCCACATCGGCGGCATGGATGCCTTCGCCGCAGGGCTCCTCGCAGCGCACCGCATCATCGAAGACGGCAAACTCGTCGCGTTCGTCCGCCAGCGCTACGCATCCTTCGATACCGGCGACGGCAAGCGCTTTGAGGATGGCCGCATGAAATTTGAGGAACTAGCCGCCCTGGCGCCGGCCAGCCCTGATACCGGGCGCACCTCCGGCAAGCAGGAGCGCCTCGAAAACCTCATCATGCAGTATGTGCTGGGGGTGGAGTGAATAAAAGCATATCGCACTGGTGTATGCCAGGGCTTTATTAGCGGATACAAACGCCATGCGGGAGCATGGCCAAGGAGGAGAAACCATGAAAAGGTTTGTTCTGGTGGTTCTGGCGCTTATGATGGTCGTTTCCTATTCATTCGCGCAGAAGAATGTTCTGGTCGGTGTCGCGATGCCGACCCAGTCCCTGCAGCGATGGAATCAGGATGGTGCCAATCTGAAAGCCAAACTCGAAGCAAAAGGCTACAAAGTTGTGCTCCAGTATGCGAACAATGATGTCAACACGCAGCTACAGCAACTGGAAAACATGATCACACAGGGCGCGAAAGTGCTGGTGATCGCCTCGATCGACGGCTCGGTTCTGTCGGATGTGCTCAAAGAAGCAAAAAGCCTCAATGTACAGGTGATCGCCTATGACCGGCTCATAATGAACACGCCGAATGTCGATTATTACGCAACCTTTGACAATTTCAAGGTCGGCCAGATTCAGGGCAGCTATATCGAGTCGACCCTTGGTCTTAAACAAGGCAAAGGTCCTTACAATATCGAGCTTTTTGCCGGTTCTCCGGATGACAATAACGCCCTCTTTTTCTTCAATGGTGCGATGAGCGTTCTGCAGCCCTACATCGATTCAGGCAAACTTGTCGTTCCGAGCGGCCAGAAAAATTTCACTACAATCGCAATTCAGAGCTGGGATTCAGGAAAAGCCCAAGCAAGAATGGACAACCTCATCACCGCTAATTATGCCCAGAACAAGAAACTCGATGTTGTTCTTTCTCCGAATGACAGCATTGCGATTGGCATTATCGCCTCGCTTAAAAACAATGGATATGGAACCGCGAGCAAACCATATCCGATACTGACAGGCCAGGACTGCGACAAGCCGAACGTCAAAGCCATTATCAATGGTCAGCAGTCGATGTCAGTATTCAAGGATACCCGTGACCTAGCAGCCCAGGTTGTCGATATGGTCGATGCCATCATGTCCGGCAGAACGGTACCCGTTAATGATACGAAGACCTACAATAACGGAGTGAAGGTTGTGCCATCGTATCTTTGCACTCCAGTATTCGCCGACAAGAGCAATTACAAAAAAATCCTTATTGACAGCGGATATTACAAGGAATCTGATATACAATAAGCAGCACCTGTAATATCAGCAAAATGAAGATTGGCCTCCGAAAAATGTTCCGGGAGCCAATCTTCTTGTATTGGCACGGGAATCAAAATGTACGGAGGGGTACCCCTTGGAAAGCAATTTCATTCTCGAGATGAAGAACATCACAAAGCAATTTCCGGGCGTAACCGCGCTGAAAAATGTCTCCCTGGCTATAAAACAGGGAGAAATTCACGCAGTCGTAGGGGAAAATGGCGCGGGGAAATCGACCCTCATGAATATTCTGAGCGGCGTTTATCCTCACGGCACATACACTGGACAGATAATATTCGAAAACAAGGAACGCATATTCCGGGATGTGCGCGACAGCGAAAAAATCGGTATAAGCATCATTCATCAGGAACTCGCCCTGTCTCCATATCTGTCCATAGGAGAGAATATTTTCCTGGGGAATGAACGCGCGCGCAGGAGCATAATCAACTGGGACAAGACCTACAGCGATGCCAAAGAACTTCTGGAACTCGTCGGGCTCAAGGAAAATCCCCATGTGGCAATCAAGGATATCAGTGTTGGCAAGCAGCAGCTTGTCGAAATAGCCAAAGCGCTATCGAAAAAGGTCAGACTTCTCATCCTCGATGAGCCGACTGCTTCGCTGAATGAGGATGATTCGGAGCATCTTCTGAATCTTCTTCTAAATCTGAAGAAAAAAGGTCTTACATCTATCCTCATTTCTCACAAACTGAATGAAATATCACAGGTAGCCGATTCCATTACCATCATTAGAGATGGCGAAGTGATCGAGACTCTTGAAAAAGATAAAGATGTCATCAATGAAGACAGGATCATCAAAGGAATGGTCGGAAGAGAACTTGTTGACCGTTTCCCCAAACGCGTTCCCAAAATAGGGAAAGTATCTTTTGAAATAAAAGACTGGAGTGTCTTTAGCCCCCTGAATCCCGATCGACAGATTATAAAGAATGCTCAAATTACGGTTCATCAAGGAGAAATTGTCGGCATTGCAGGCCTCATGGGAGCAGGGCGCACTGAACTTGCAATGTCTGTTTTCGGTCGATCATATGGGCTTCATATCAGTGGCAATTTGATAAAAGACGGGAAAGAATTGCATATCAAAACAGTGCGACAGGCCATCGACCATAAAATTGCCTACACAACAGAGGACAGAAAAACGGCAGGGCTCAATCTCATAGGAGATTTGAGGCAGAATATTACAATCGCGGCACTTGGCAAGATATCTTCTCATTTTGTCATAGACAATGAAGAGGAAATCAAAGTATCTGAATTGTACAGAAAAAAGTTGAATATACGTTCCTTGAATATCTACCAGAAAGCGGGGGATTTGTCTGGCGGGAACCAGCAAAAAGTAGTGTTAAGCAGATGGATTTTCGCTGAACCTGATGTTCTCATTCTCGATGAACCGACTCGCGGAATAGATGTTGGCGCAAAATTTGAAATATATACTATTATCAATCAGTTGGCTGATGAAGGCAAATCAATCATATTCATATCTTCCGAACTCCCGGAAATTTTGGGCATATGCGACCGGATTTATGTAATGAGCAACGGGAAGATAGTCGGGGAATTCCCGAAATCGGAAGCTACGCAGGAAGGCATCATGAAATGTATCATGCAGAGCATCGGAGGAAATACCAATGGAGAATATTAAGTATTTTTTCAAGAATAACATCCGGCAGTACGGGATGCTTATTGCGCTAATCTTTATAACCATATTCTTCCAGATCATGACGAATGGCATTCTGCTGGTACCGATGAATGTGACGAATCTGATTCTCCAGAACGCCTATGTGTTCATACTGGCAATAGGAATGACTATAACCATCCTCACGGGCGGCAACATAGATTTGTCGGTCGGCTCGGTGGTGGCTTTTATAGGAGCAATCTGCGGCACTTTGATTATTACAATGAAAGTAAATGTAGGTATTGCGCTTTTCCTGGCGATAGCGATCGGTTTTATTATCGGGGTATGGCAAGGCTTCTGGATTGCATATATAAGGATTCCGGCATTCATCGTCACACTTGCGGGCATGCTGCTTTTCAGGGGACTGACCATTTTCATGCTCAAGGGACTGACGATCAATCCTTTTCCTGAAGTTTTCCAGAAAATAAGTTCAGGTTTCCTGCCAGATTTGGCCAAGGGAGCTTTTGGTAAATATCATTCTACAGCAATATTGACCGGCATAGCAGGAACTGTGATCTATATTATCTATCAAGTAAAACGCCGCGCCTCGCAGCGCAGGAACGGATTCGATATTATGTCCTTTCCTCTTTTTTTGTTGCAGATAATACTAATTTCAGCTTTTATCATGCTGTTCTCGATTTGGCTCGCTGCTTATAAGGGCCTGCCAGTTATTTTTGTCATAATTGGCGTTCTGATTTTAGCGTATTCATTTTTTACAAATCGCACAGTGCCCGGAAGATATCTCTATTTCATGGGCGGCAACGAAAAAGCTGCACGCCTTTCGGGTATCAATACCAATAAAGTCCTGTTTTTTGCCTATGTGAATATGGGAGTGCTCGCTGCTGTCGCAGGTATTGCCTATACAGCCCGGCTAAATGCTGCTTCGCCGCAGTCGGGCCTCAACTTTGAACTTGATGCGATCGCGGCATGTTTTATTGGAGGCGCTTCAGCGTATGGTGGAATTGGTACTATAATTGGTTCCATCATCGGCGCATTGGTAATGGGCGTTCTGAACAATGGCATGTCGATTCTCGGCATCGGCAGCGATGTGCAACAGATCGTCAAGGGATTGGTTCTTCTTTTTGCTGTGGCATTTGATGTGTTGTCCAAAAAGAAGAGCAGATAGATTATGCACAAAGGGGGGAGGCAGCTATGATAGAAGGAAGCACTGGAACGCAAACAGCAAGAAAATTGCGCTATGGCATGGTTGGCGGCGGCAAGGGTGCGTTCATTGGTGATGTCCATCGCCGCGCGATTGCGCTGGATGGGCTCGCAGAGCTGGTAGCAGGCAGTTTCTCCCAGAATTATGACAACACGTTAGAAACAGGAGCGAATCTCGGGCTCTCCAGAGATCGCCTCTATGCGACCTGGGCCGAAATGGCCGAAAAGGAAGCGGCCCGGCCCGATGGCATCGACTTTGTATCGATCGTAACGCCGAATGCCCTGCATTACCCTGTGGCCAAGGCATTTCTGAATGCCGGCATCAGCGTTGTGTGCGACAAGCCGCTCACGTTCGAAGAAGCCGAAGCCCGCGAGCTCGGAGAACTTGCGAAAAAGAAAGGGCTTCTTTTCGGCGTGACCTACACGTACACCGGGTATCCGGCTGTCAAACAGGCGCGCGAGATGGTCCAGCGCGGCGATATAGGCGAAATTCGATTCGTCAACGCCGAATATCCCCAAGAATGGCTTGCGACACCTTCCGAGAGAGAAGGGTCCAAGCAAGCTTCATGGCGGACGAATCCCGCGCTTGCCGGCAAATCGAACTGCGTGGGCGACATCGGGAGCCACGTCGAAAACATGGTCTCCTATGTGACAGGCCTCAAAATCAAAGCGCTCTGCGCGCGCCTCGATACCTTTATCGAAGGCCGACCGCTCGATGACAATGCGACGATTATGGTTGAATATGAGGGCGGCGCAAAAGGCTTGTACTGGGCCAGCCAGATCGCGATCGGCTACAATAATGGCCTCAGATTCAGGATTTTTGGAACGAAGGGAACTCTCCAGTGGTCCCAGGAAAACCCGAACTATCTTGTAGTATCGAAACTTGGCGAACCGACAAGGGTGCTCTCGCGCGGGCGCGATGCATTCTATCCCCATGCCCAATCGTATTCTCGCATTCCGTCCGGCCACCCCGAAGGCTACTTCGAAGCCTTTGCAAATATTTACAAGACCTATATTTCTGCGCTTGCTAAAATCAAGGCCGGCGATAAGCCTTCTCCTGAGGAACTCGATTTCCCGACAGCAGAGGATGGCGCGCTTGGCGTGCGGTTTATCAATAAATGCGTCGAAAGCTCGAAAAAGGGCGCTGTGTGGGTCGAATTCTGAATAAAGGAGCCTGAATTTTTATTGCAATAAAGAGGAGGAACAATATGGCGAGGCCAGTCACTATTTTTTCCGGTCAGTGGGCGGATTTGCCCTTCGACCAGTTCTGCGCGAAAGTAAAATCCTTTGGGTACGACGGCGTCGAAATCGCGTGCTGGGGCGATCACATGGATGTCAAACGTGCCGCGACCGATCCGGCCTATGTTGCCGACCGCAAAGCCATTCTCGACAAATATGGGCTCAAATGCTGGGCTCTCGGCGCGCATCTTGCAGGCCAGTGCGTCGGCGATCTCTGGGACCCGCGCCTTGATGGATTTGCTCCGGCTGATTGCAAGGGAAATCCGGAGAAGATCCGCGCATGGGCAATTCAGGAGATGAAATACACCGCACAGGCAGCCAAAAACATGGGCTGTTATGTCGTGACCGGTTTCATGGGCAGCCCGGTGTGGAAATACTGGTATTCATTTCCGCAGACGACCGATCAGATGATCGATGATGCGTTCGCCGAAATTGTGAAGCTCTGGACACCCATTCTCGATGAATTCGACCGCTGTGGCGTGAAATTTGCGCTCGAAGTTCATCCAACCGAGATTGCATTCGACTACTATACGGCCGGGCGGCTCCTCAGGGAATTCAAGGACAGGCCGACATTGGGCTTCAATTTTGATCCTTCGCACCTCATCTGGCAGGGCGTCACTCCACACATATTCTTAAGAGATTATGCTAAAAAGATTTATCATGTACACATGAAAGATGCGGCAGTGACCCTCGACGGCAAGGCAGGCATTCTCGGCTCACATCTGGCCTTTGGCGATACCCGTCGCGGCTGGAATTTCCGCTCGCTGGGCCATGGTGATGTGGATTTCGAGAATATCATCCGCGAGCTCAATGCCGCTGGGTACGAAGGCCCGCTCTCCGTGGAATGGGAAGATTCCGGTATGGACCGCGAATATGGTGCCAGGGAAGCGCTTGAATTCGTGCGGGACATCGATTTTGCGCCGTCCACGATGGCGTTCGACGAAGCGATGAAGAAATAATGACTGAAAAATGCTGCAAAATCCCAGATAGTTGAATTCATTATGAACGAAAGTGAGCGCATCTTCAGCTGCTAAGATTGCAAGCCGGAAATTTCTGAAAACTTGACAGATCATTGGAGCCCAAGTAGAGTAGCTTTTGCTAGAAGTCTATGTGATTTTGTTCCGGAATGATTATGAATAAGGTCTTGGCAGTCGATCTGGGCGGTACGAAGACAGCAGTGGGCATTATTGACGCAAACGGAAATATGCTTGCAAAGAAAACTGCCCCGACTCCACTCGGTGATATAGTTGCTACAAAAGCCTCCATAATTTCTCTTGCCTCAGAAGTATTAAATCGAGCTGGTCAAGCAGATGCTGTTGGGCTGGCTCTTCCTGGTATTGTTGATCGAAAGCAAGGCATCCTTGTTCGCTCTCCTTCTTCAGGCTGGATTGATGTACCTTTTGCAGAGACCATTGGGAATACCTTCAAGCTTCCGGTATTTGCAGATAATGATGTGAACGCATGCGCCTGGGGTGAATATCACTTTGGTGCTGCTGTGAAATATGACTCCCTTTTTTGGATGACGATTAGTACTGGAATAGGTGGTGCCTTGCTTATTGGAGGAAAGATTGTTGAGGGTGCCAATTCCATGGCAGGCGAAATAGGCCACTTGGTTGTAAATCCAGGTGGTGCGCTTTGCAGATGTGGTAACCATGGTTGTCTGGAAGCAGAAGCAGCTGGACCGGCTTGGCGCCGTATTGCGCTGCAATTCCTTGACAATGATCAACCTTCTTTGCTTAATCATATTGACCTTGATGCTTTGGATGCCGCAGCAATAGCTCAGGCTGCTCGATTGCGTGATAAACTCAGCATGCTTGTAGTAGAACAAATCGGGAACATGTTATCGTGTGGAATAGCTGCAATCGAGAACATTCTTGATCCCCAGGCTATCGTTATTGGAGGAGGAGTTGCAAAATCATTAGATCTCCTTCTGCCAATTATCAATAAGAAGCTTCCCGCGCTTACCTTGACTGCGTCAGATCGCAACACCGAAATCAGAATGAGTGCTCTGGGCTATGATGCGGCGCTTATTGGTGCTGCAGCATTGGCGTTTTTCCCATATTGAAGGAGCTTGCATGATCAGCAATCAACAAAGGCTGTTTGCAGAGAAAAATACTCTCGCAGTACTGAATGTTCTCAGGCAGAAGCATCGCGTTTCAAGAGCAAGCATCGCTCGCATTACGGGACTTACGCCTGCGACAGTATCCCGAATTGTAAGCCGGCTTGAAGATGCTAGTATAGTTCGCATTGTTGGAAACGGCGAATCGACAGGAGGCCGCAGACCTCTTTTGATAGAGTTTCTGCCAGATGCATTTTTTCTTGCAGGAGTCGATATAGGCGTTACCAAAGCAATTATTCTTGTAATTGATCTTCACGGCAAAGTAGTTTCCAAAGAACGGATAGTTCTTGATGCTGGAAGGGGAAAAGAAGAAGAACTCCACGAAATTTTGTCAGCGGCGCATAGAGTGTTTGACAAATTGGGAGACAATAAAAAAAAGATCTATGGCATAGGAATAAGCTTCCCTGGTGTCGTCGATACAGAAAATGGAATTGCCATACAAGCACCAAATCTTCCAAGATGGAAAAATACACTGCTTGTCGAAATATTCAGAAGAGAGTTTGGGCTTTATTGCGCGTTGGAAAATGATGCAAAAGCTATGGCGCTTGGTGAAGCCCGGTTCGGAGCAGGAAGAGGTGCTAAGAATATATTTGCTATATATTTGGGCCGTGGTATTGGAGGAGGTATTATTGTCGATGGCGAATTGTATCGCGGCACTCTCTCCATTTCTGGCGAAATCGGTCATATTACTGTAAATCCATCAGGCCCGATGTGTAGCTGCGGCAATAGGGGCTGTCTTGAGGTTATGGCCAGCGGTCCAGCAATTGCGGCTGCAGCAGCACGTGCTATTGCTTCTGGTACGCCATCAATTCTGGGCGAGGCAGCAAAAGGAAACTTGGGAAATATTACAGCAGAAGCAGTCAATGCTGCAGCACTTCAAGGGGATGATTTGGCCTTGCAGCTCATGAATGAAGCAGCTGAATATATCGGCATAGGCTTGGCTGCGATAGTCAACCTTTTTGCCCCGGAGTGTATTGTTTTAAGCGGCGGTCTGGCATCTGCGGGTGATTTTTTCCTTGATGCAATGAGAAAAACTGTAGCAGAACGATCTTTTACATATGATAGAGTGCGCCCCAGATTTGCGCGATCCGAACTAGGGGAAGATAGTGCTTGTATTGGAGCAGCCGCATCGGTGCTCGAAAAGCTGCTTGAATCGAAGTTCATGCCATAATTGTTTTCTTTTCCTAATTGTTCAGTCCTCTAGCTCAATACATATCATTGTCCTTATGGAATCTTGGAATCCTTATGCCGGCAATTCATTTTTATTCTTGACAGAATTGGAATACCATGGTTTACTTATTTTAAAATTAAAGAAACTATAGTTGCAGACCAAGGAGGCCAGGTATGGGAAAAGACTTTTCGCATGAAATTGATCAATATTTCTCAGCTCTTAAATCAGCCGTAGATCGTGTTTCTCGCTCTGAGCTTAGCAAATTTTTAAATATCTTGCTGGATGCTTTGGAAAGAAAAGCCAGAATCTACATAATGGGGAATGGAGGATCAGCAGCCACAGCCTCGCATTTCGCCGCTGATTTCAATAAAGGGCTTTCATACGGCAAGGCTCGGCGTTTTCGCATGGTTTGCCTTAATGATAATGTTCCGACGCTTACGGCTTATGCGAATGATGTCAGCTATGAAGATATTTTTGTCGAGCCATTACGCAATTTCCTCGAAAATGGGGATGTTGTGATTGCAATATCTGGATCGGGCAATTCGCGGAATGTATTGAAAGCTGTCGAATATGCGAATGAGACCGGTGCTTATACCGTTGGCATTACAGGATACGATGGCGGGAAACTTAAAAAAATAGCTAAATGTAATGTGATCGTTCCAATTAATGACATGCAGATTACCGAAGACCTCCACATGGTTTTCGATCATCTTGCGTATTCGGTTTTGCAGAAAGTGCTGTCCGCAGAACATAGCTGAAAAACAGAGAAAACATATGCCTGAAATGGATTATCAGCCTATTTTTCCATTGCCTGAATCAACAAACTTTCTGCCTGATACCTCTATTGAGATAATACGCACAATCTGGATAGAGGAACCGCCATGTTATGCTCTTTTTGATTTTGACGGTACTTTGAGTCTTATCCGTGAGGGCTGGGTAGATATCATGGTCCCCATGATGGTCGAAAAGCTAATGCCCTTCGCCAGGCTGAATGAAACAGAAAAAGAAATCGAAGCATATGTAAAAGACTTTGTTTACAATCTTACAGGTAAACAGACTATCTATCAGATGATTCGGCTTGCCAAGGAGATTAAGGCGCGGGGAGGTGTTCCCCTCGAGCCGCTCGAATATAAAGAAGAATATCACAGAAGATTATTGACCCGTATAGCTGATCGCCGAGAAGGACTGGCTCATGGAGTGCTGAATGCCGAGGAAATGCTGGTACCAGGCGCCGCCAAAATGCTATCTGCATTGAGGAATCTTGGAGTTGAGATATATGTCGCTTCAGGAACCGATGAAGAGTATGTACTCGAAGAAGCCCACCTGTTAGGGATAGATGAGTATGCTGATGGAAAGATATATGGCGCTAGAAAGGATTATTGGAGTTTTTCGAAAGAAATGGTTATCAGAAGGATATTGGAAGAAAACTCTGTGGACGGAAGCAGGCTGATTGCATTCGGCGATGGTTATGTCGAAATAGCAGATTGCAAAGCAGCCGGTGGGATTGCAGTTGGTGTAGCGAGCGATGAAAAAAATCGTTCGGGGAAAGCGGATGAATGGAAGCGCCGACGCCTTATTGGTGCAGGCGCGGATATAATTATTCCTGACTTTCAAGAAACGGAACAACTTCTGGAATATATTTGGAATTCAGCAAAAAGAGCTGATCTAGAAAGGTAGAACATGGGCAATTTGTTGAATTATTTTGATTTGAGAAAACTTGAGGGCTTGCTCCATCGTTTTGAATCTATGAAAGTTGCAGTGCTCGGCGATTTTTTTCTTGATAAATATCTCGAAGTAGATCCAGTTCTCAGCGAAATTTCTCTGGAAACCGGTAAAATTGCTCATCAAGTCGTCAAGGTCCGTCATAGTGCGGGAGCAGCTGGAACTGTTGTGAACAATATTGCAGCTCTTGGAGCAAAAAGCATTACTGCAGTGGGTTTTATTGGCGATGATGGGAATGGATACGAGCTGCGAACTGACCTCAACGCTCTCGGATGCGATACGAGGAATCTCCATATAGACCCTCGCCGCTATACTCCAACATATATGAAACCTCGAGACATCCAAATTTCAGGCCTGGATGGAGAGCACAATCGTTATGATATCAAGAATCGAGATTTTACCGAACCCTGGCTTGAAAAGCGCTTGATAGATTCATTGGAAAGTCTTCTGCAAGAAATAGATGTGCTGATCATTGTAGATCAAGTAGATATAGAAAATTCTGGGGTAGTCACTGCAGCTGTTCGTGATTTTGTTGTAAATTGTGCGCTTCGATATCCGAACCTTATTATATGGGCTGATTCAAGACGAAGAATTAAAGCATTCCATAATATAACTCTTAAAATGAATCAATTTGAGTTAGTAGAACAACATAATCCGATACCGGGTACAAGTGTCCCTACCGAACAGATTGTTGCCACAATTCCTGTGGTCGAAAATCTAGCAAATGGCAAAGTATTTGTTACTGTAGCTGAACGCGGTGTATGGGTGGGGGGTGGTATGCCCGAATATGTGCCTGCAGTTCGGGTGGAAGGACCGATCGATTCTACTGGAGCTGGTGACTCTTTTACAGCTGGCGCGGCTCTTTCTCTTGCAGCGGGTGCTGTGCCAATTGAAGCAGCTTTGGTAGGCAATTTAGCTGCATCGGTTACAGTACGACAGCTAGCTACAACTGGAGTAGCTCATCCGGAAGACTTGAAAAATGCTTTATCTCTTTGGAGGAAGCAAAACATATGAAAGAGAAATTTGATCGGGACAGCATACATGAACGCCCACTTTCCCAGCGCAAGAACAAACTGGAAATCGAGCGTGATGCCATAGATCCTTTTCAATACAGGCCGGTCCTCTCTTTGCAGGCCGAAGCAGATGTAAACTCTGCAGCAGATGAAATTCGCACTGCCAGATCAAGAGGCAGTCCAGTCATACTCGCATTTGGTGCTCATGCGATCAAGAATGGTCTGGCGCCTGTTCTTGTACGCCTGATGACTGGGGGATGGATCAATCATTTTGCAACAAATGGTGCTGGGATTATTCATGATTGGGAATTTGCCTATCAAGGAAAATCTGCTGAAGATGTAAGACGATATGTAGCTGAGGGGCAGTTCGGCATTTGGGAAGAAACTGGCTTTTCCATCAATTTGGCGCTTGCAATTGGTGCATGGAAGGGTATGGGCTATGGCGAATCAATCGGTGCTTTAATTGCAGAAGACAGCTTGAATATTCCGGAAGATTCGGAATTATTGGCGGCAATTCATAAAGGACAAAGCAAGAGAGCAACAGAAGAAGAACTTGAGAAAGCTGCTGCCGCTGCTGATTTGCGTGCTTTGATACATCATTTCAAGCTTAGGCCCGGGAAATTGGCTATCGCGCATCAATATAAGAAGTACAGTCTTGCTTATGCAGCCTTTACAAATAATGTTCCTTTTACATGTCATCCAATGTTTGGACATGACATCATATATACTCATCCTATGAATCGGGGCGCAGTTATAGGCAGAACAGCAGAATCGGATTTTCTGTCCTTTGTCAATTCGGTTTCTCATCTTGAGGGGGGCGTATATCTCTCTGTTGGTTCAGCAGTCATGTCGCCAATGATTTTTGAAAAATCTCTCTCGATGGCCCGAAATGTCGCCCATTCTCGTGGATTGAGCATAGAAAATTTTTCAATTCATGTGGTCGATCTTGCGCAATCGAGTTGGGACTGGCAATCGGATGGAGAGCCACCACAAGATAATCCTGCATATTATTTGCGCTTTAATAAGACTTTCAGCCGCATGGGAGGGAAAATGACCTATACGAGTGCAGATAATCGTTCATGGCTTGTTGCTCTTTTGAGAACGCTTGAAAGGGAATGATATCATATGGGAATCAGGCAAAGCGCGGCTCATTCATATTTGAAACTTGACTTCGGGATTTTGCTGTGCTTAACTTAATTTAATTTTAAAATAAATAAGGAGGTCTGATAAAAAAGTCCAACCGGGACGTGGTGGGTAGTGATACACTGACCGCGAGAGCGGGACAGGAAATCTAGGTTACTGTTCGGCATTTTGCATGGTCTACGAGACCGAAAAGGAGA
>Ga0302253_1000209_pt1 | contig 54824 bp, 49 predicted proteins | sample AAG_RA_Trp_MG_FD_193537 | JGI IMG/M metagenome (GOLD analysis project Ga0302253, IMG submission 193537) | Enriched activated sludge microbial communities from anaerobic digester in WTTP, New Holstein, Wisconsin, United States - AAG_RA_Trp | ecosystem: Engineered > Bioreactor > Anaerobic >...
GCATGACGGCTTACCTCGACGGGCAACCTCGGCAGATGGCACCACCCTCGGCCATCGCCAAAGGACATCAGCAGGGGCATCATCAGAAGTTACCGGCAAAGCCATCGCGACGCCATCACCGGACGTCATCACCAGACATGCCCCCACGGGGGGGGGCCGTGAACGTGCGAGGCACGCCCTCTGCTGCCGCCAATGCCCACGTTGTTCTGACGTCTGTGCCGACAGGTCCGTAGCGCCAGCAGGGGATTGTCTGTCGGCCGTCCTTGCCTATCGCAGGACTGCCGACTCCCTCCATGAGCAGGCGGTTCATGTCTTCGAGGCCAGCGCTTCAAGCCGGGATAAGGACTCTCGGCGGGTCGTTGCAGCGCCGAAACAGCCACCTCTCCCGCACCACTCTGACGATGGCGGGATGATTGCGGCAGGCTTTCGAACGAGGCTACGCCCTACGCCCCATCATCAAGCCCCATCAACTTCTGGCAAGCCGACGAAGCGTGGCAAGATTACGCCTGTCCGCGGCATGGCCGTCCTCTTTGGGTGTCTCAAGAACCATGGGGTGCATCGCAAAGACCGGGTCGTTCAGGAGGCGGACAAAGGCGGCCTCACCCAGTTGCCCCTCGCCGATATGCGTATGCCTGTCCTTTCGGCTTCCACACGGCACAAGGCTGTCGTTCACATGAAACAGGCGCACGGCCGCCCGCCCGGGGCCGTGTTCGATGTCCTCCATGCAACGACGGTAGCCCTCATCGGTATGCAGGGCATAGCCTGCACCGAAGGCATGGGCCGTATCGAGGCAGACTCCAAGCTGTGAGGCATGGCGCGAGGCGTCGATGATCTCCGCAAGGTCGTTCAGATCACCTCCGAGACAGGTACCCTGCCCTGCGGTGTTCTCCAGCAGCAGTGCAGGCGTCTGCCCCCCGCACCTGTCGAACACCTCATCAATGTTCCGGGCGGCCCGCAGGATGCCCGTACCCCGGCCTGCGCCTAGGTGAGCACCGGGATGGAGCACCACCGCATCCACGCCGAGGGCGGTACAACGCTCGAACTCGCGCACAAGGGCCTCCACCGCCTTCGCCGATGCCGCCCCATCCCCGTTGGCGATGTTGATGAGGTACGAGGCATGGGAGAACACCGGCCCCCCGAACGCCGCACGACGGCGCCTGAACGCCTCGACGTCAGCCTCTGACGGGGCCTTGGGCGTCCACTGCCGCTGATTGGCAGTGAACAGTTGCAGCACTTCGCCGCCAATCTCGACGATATCGCGAATGGCGTTGGATACTCCGCCAGCGGCGGACATGTGGGCTCCGAACAACGGCATACTCTCTCCTGCAGGGTGAACTTCGATAACGCCCCACACCGCCGCATGACCCATACGCCATGCCCGATGCAGGGGCAATCCACACTTCGATGAGCACCGGATACCAAGAGGGCGTCAGGTCGGTTACTGCCCGAAGGGGCTCTACCAGTGCCGCCCCGCCGCGCTTACACCGAGACGCACGCCTGAAGGCCCACCAGCCCCTCCGGAGGAGAAGCGCCCCCCCGGAAAGTCCGCCCGCCTTCTACGGCATATCCTACCCGTGCCACTACTCGCGATTTACGGGATGTGCCCACTGTCATACGACCCCGGCAACGTGTAGACAGGAATCACGATGCAAGGGCCGCTGGCCCGGAACATCGCCGACACAGCCCCCGGAACACCCGCCCGAGAACGGCTCCCCCTTTCTGCCGCCGTTCTCGGGCGGGTCCATTCATGCAGCCGCACCTTCTGCGGGTGTGGCAGCCACTCCGCAGTTTTCAAGAGAGCTTCCATGCGCTATGCCTCGCGGACGACACACGACCGGAGGCAACATGTCAGCATCCACACGACCGACATCACCGCTGGCCTACAGCTACACCCACACCGGAACCGAAGCCACCACGGGCTACTTCTCGTGCGAACCGCCGCAGGACATGACCATGGAGCAGGCGCTTGCATGGCTCGCCGTCCACCCCATGGACGACTTCATGCACAGGCACCTGCTGCGCCGACTGGGCGAGATGAGCCCCGAGGAACTGGCGAAGCTCGGTCCAACGCTTCAGGCGTCTCCTGTTCTTGAGGCTCTCTTCTGCGAACTCTGCGCCCTCGCCCCCGAAGGTTCGCCCCTGCGGGCAACCCTCACGGAGATTCTGGAGGGGTTGCCCACCACGTCAGAGGCCTCGCCTGCCGCCATCGCCGAACGATTGGGCGCCTACACCCCGCTTCCGTACATCGGATGGGCGGCACTCCCCGACAGGGAACTGCATCAGGCGTGGTGCCGTCTCTTCTCCGACAACATCCAGAATCACAGGATGCTGCCCCACCCGGAGGACAACGACCTCGCGCCTCTCTACGCCGATGAAGAGCCCGCGACGCGGCCCGAACCGCCCATCACCGCAGTCCATGCCCGGCTGGCAGCAGCCCCCGGGACCCCATGGTCACGCCCGCCTGCCCATGAGACAGCCCAGAAGGCCCTTGAGGTGCTGGTCGAGAACGACATCATCGCCGGTGTCGAGATGCGCCACGAAGCGTCGTTGAGCCCCATCGCCCTGCTCAGGCGCTGGCGTCTCGACCTGGGGGTACGCAATGGCGGCCTCGCCTACACGCTGCGGGGCGAGGCTACGACCTACGGTCGCGGCCTTTCGCTTGCCGACGCGCGGGCCTCGTACGCCATGGAGATGGTCGAACGCGCAAGCTCATACGCCAATGTGGGCCCCGAGGGGATACTGGGCCTCACACGTCCGCAGCCCCTCCGCAAGGCACGCCACTCCGAACTTGTGGCCGAAGGTCTTGCCGTGCTCGACCCCAACGCCATACCTCTTGAAGTGCCCTATCGCGACCAGCCCATCCACTGGCTGACAGGACACGCGAGCGAAGCCAACGGGAATGCTCCCACACTGGTGCCCGCCCAGATGGTGTACCTGTTCTGCAACCTCGACGAGGTGGCCCTGTTCACCTCGTCCAGTTCCACGGGGCTGGCTTCGGGCAACACCCTTGCCGAGGCGAAGGTCGCGGCACTCACCGAGATTCTCGAACGCGACGCGGAGGCGACCACACCCTACGACCGTGCACGCTGCTTCCGGCCCGCCACCGACGACCCGCTTCTGAGGTCACTGCTCGAAGACTATGCGGCACGAGGCATCCAGATACAGATGCAGGACATGACCACGGAATGGGGCATCCCCTGCTACACCTGCTTCGTCATGAGCAGCCGGGGCAAACTGGCCCGCGGTACCGGTGCGGGGCTCGATGGCAGGCGCGCCGCCATCTCGGCACTCACCGAGACCCCCTACCCCTACCCCCGAGGCGGGGCTTCGGGGCCGGGGCTTCGCGGACTGCCCGAACGCAAGCTTGAAGACCTGCCCTCATTCACGCTGGAGTCACCGGAACGCAATCTCGCCCTGCTCGAAGAGACGCTGGCATCGACGGGGCACCACCCCGTCTATGTCGAACTCACCCGTGCAGACCTGGGGCTGCCGGTGGTCAAGGCCCTCATCCCCGGTCTGGAATTGACGGCCGACTTCGACGACTGCACACGCATCAGCCGTCGCCTCTACCGCAACTACCTTCGCATGGGCTACGACATCTGACGCCTGCGCACGCCCTCGCATCAGTGCACAGAACGTCGCACGGCTGCGTGCGCCCCGCGACGACACGAAAAGGCCGGGGTGGTTGCCCCGGCCTTTCATCATACAGACATTTCGCAGTCTTGATGCAGCGTGCAACGCGCGTGCCCGGAAGGACGGCACGCCACGTCATCAGGACATGATGCCCAGACTCTCCAGCACGTTCTCAAGCATCTCGTCGGGGGTCTTGCCGTCGGCAATGGGGTGCTGCATCACGCACATCCCCAGCGCATCAAGTTCCATGGCCTCGCGGCAGAAGGCTTCGGCCGACTCGCCCGAAAGCCCCTTGGACGCGGCGATGCGTGCAGGATTGACCATGAGATGAAAGACCTTGCAGGCACGCAACGCAGCGCACACGGACGCATCACGTAGCGAGGTCAGGGGCGGCACAAGGACGAACCCTTCGCCGGAACACGCGTCGATGACGTCTTGCGAGGCGGCGGTCTCGGCAAGGATGCGTGCTTCAAGGCCCAGACGGGATGCGGCAAGGCCTGCAAGGGCTTCCGTCCCTTGTTCACGCATCCCCAGCACCACCAGCCGCGCAACAGGCGCAGCCGTAGTCCCCCGTCCTCCGGGGCCGAACACCATGGTACGTTCGGCGTCAGCCACATCGGCACGTTGCTGCATGAATCCAGTCGTATCGAAACGTTCGCGGCTCATGAAATCTCCCTGCATCGGTCTATCAGCGTTGCGAAGCCGGGGCTATGCCCCTCCGGGGTGAAGACATGCCATGCCGCGCAGGTTGTGCCGTCTTCGGCACTGATATGGCGGACGGCAAAGCGTGGACACTGGCACAGTAGTCGGGGCTGCCCCTTCTGCACATACGCCCCGCGGGTTGCTTGCCGTTGCGACATGCAGACGGGACCGGGAAGCCCCCTTCTGTCACTTCCAGTCGATGGCAAGTGGCTTGCGCCACGGCAAGCGGCGATAACGGAAGCGCGCGTAGCCCATCATCTGACCACCGCAGACCCGCGCATCCTGTGGCAGGCCGAGGGCTTCGCGCAACGGGCCGTAGGCATTGGCCGCATAGGTGAAGTACCCCGCCCAGCAACAGCCCACACCATGGGCATGGGCAGCCAGTTCAAGATAGGTGAGGGCCACCGCACAGTCCACCTCGGGCCATGTGGCCGCGGGTTCCGTCCACGCGACAGCAAGGTGTGGCGCACCTCGAAGGATGAGGTCCTGCCCCTTGCGCCAACCGGCGATGAGGCCCGCCACGTTGAAGCGTCGGGCGAGCTCGGGGTTCTCCTTACGCACCTCGGTCATCCAGTCCACCACCAGTTCCGCCATCTCGCGCACGGCTGAAGGCGTCTCCACCATCACCCAGTGTACCGGCTGTTTGTGGCTCGCACTGGGAGCCCATCGTACGGTCTCCATGATCTGGGCAAGCTGGTCGTGGGGAACGGGCGTATCGCGAAAGGTCCTGATGGAGCGCCTGCCGCGCAGGAACTGTTCGGCCTGACGCGCGTCGATGGCGAGGCTCTTGTCCACCGGCGTGAACGCCTCGATGGGCATGTCTTCAATACGCACGGCACCGTGGGGGCAGACGGCGACGCAATGCCCGCAACGGATGCAGACCGATTCGGCCCCGTCACGCATTTTGGGAACGCCGCTGTCCCGGTCGGAGATGATGATGTGGATGGGACATTCGGCTATGCAAATGTCGTCGCGCTTGCAACGCTGCGCATCGACTTCGAAAAAGGCCATTGCTTCCTCCGGGTGAGATATCGCTTCGGAGTCGTGACTCCGCGACTTCTCTACCCCAAGCGGGCGTTCTCTCCAAGCCCTCTACTGTGCGTTTGAACAACATCTGGAAGACCACCCCTTTACAGGATTGAAGGCGTAAGAGTAGGTTGCGCGAGATGGAGGACCCATGCCGTTACGCCCACCACATCCGATACTGTCCCCCGCGCGCCTGCCTGAACCGCTGCTCGCACTACGGCTCACACCCCTGTTCGTGCTTTCGCTCGTGCTTCTTTCCCTGTCCCTCGCCGGCTGTGCCGGACAGGCCCCCCGAAAGGACCAGCCCGTCCTCTCCGGCGGGTCGGGGACTCTCGGCAGGGCCGACCCCGGTTTTCTCCAGTGGCTTGAACGACAATCCCTGCTGGGGGCCGCCCCTGAAGCCGCTGTCGTGGTCTCAGGCAGCGAGATAGGCTGGCGCGCGCCCGGCAGCCCCCCTGTCCCGTCACTGCTTCTGACCGAAGCCGACATGTGGCTGTCGGTGGAACCCCGTCTTCTGCTCACGGGCGGCAAACGCTCTGCGCTGGAAGAACTGGCGCAACCTCCGGTCTTCGAAGCGCTACGGGCATGCGGCATCCGCGGTGTCTACCTTCGCGCGGCAGCCGAGGCGGGCGCCGTGTGGGGCTATGACCGTGCCGCCACCACCACGGGCAACGACATCACCGGACACGGATTCGCCGAAGATGTGGGAACGGAAGAGGATTTCTCGCGTCTCGCCCATACGGCATCGAAGTCACGCACCCTTCTCGCCTCCGACCTCGTGCCGGCTGCAACGGGCCTCGGTCCCGACTTCTTTCTCGCGGCACGTGGCGTGCGAGACTACCCCGGACTGTATTGCGCCATAGAGATACCCCGCGACCTGTGGGGGCTGCTGCCTCCGCCCGAAGGCGAATGGCGGGGCGTAGCCCTTGATGCGTCACAGACCTCTGCCCTTGTCGAACGTGGCATCCTGCCCGCACGACTCGCCCGCGACGCGCTGGTGTGGGCCGCCACGGGAGGATGGGCCTCCACGGGAGAGGTACGCGGGGCGGACGGCACCCTCAGACGGTGGGTCTACCGCTTCCACCAGAAACCAGGACGCCCCGTCCTCAACTGGAACGACCCCAGCGCGACAGCCCGCCGCACCCTCTCCGCCAGTGCCATCAGGCAGGTGGGGTTGCGCCGTCTCCCGCTTGTGGGGCTCGAAATCGCACCACTGGCAGGACAAGAGGCAGGAGGCGCGACCGTGTCGACAGCCCCCCTGCCCGAGGCGGCACGCAGTCTGGGTCGCGAAGTGAGGCGTTACGGCGGATGGACATGGATGCGCGACGTGCTGCCCTTCGCCGACCTTCAGGACATCATGCCCGACGGCCCTGACTTTGCCACCTCGCCCGTCACCACCACGACGGTGGAACACGCCCTGCTGACTGAAGACGCCTCGGCCCTGCGCGACTGCATCGACAGTGCCCTCGAGTCCGGCCTCGAATTCAGACGCTTCGTGAACACACTCCCCTCGGCGGATGGCATCGACTATTCCCTGCCACAGATGATGGCGGCGGGACACCGCCCCCTCTCGCCCGGCGGGCTTCCGGGGGCCGTGCTTCAGGCGCACATGGTGGCGGGGGCGCATCGCCGCATCGGGGCATGGGGTGAACAGGCACCCTTCATAGGGGATGTGCTCTATGTCAACGCCACCACACTCTCTGCCATCGCCGCAGGGTTCACGCCCGCCCAGGCTGCTGCGGATGAGAACGTCGTCGCCATCGTCCGCAATCACCTGTTTCTGGCCGCATTCAAGGCCGCGCAACCCGGACTGTTCATGCTGCCCGCCGACAACCTCGCGGGCACGTTGCCGCTGACGTGGGAACATGTGGCACTGCGCCCGGAATCATGGCGCAAGGAACAGGCAGCCAGAGGGGCATGGTCGCCCATGCCTCCCATATCAGGACTTGCCAGCACGCGTGGCGGCGTTCCACGCGCCCCTGCGGCCTATCCCCCTGTGGTGGTGCAGAAAGGCATCGAAGGGTCGTTCGTATCCGGCATGGCACGTCTTGCGTCGTTGCGGACTGCCACCGGTGTGGCGCAGGGCATCGTCGTCGCGCGTCCCGCCACCCGGGGTGAAGGCTCGGTCGCCCTGCTCACCCGTCTGCCCGGCGACCGCGGGCACATCCTCACCATCGCCAACTTCGCCGCGACGCCGACGACAGAGCACATCAGGCTGGAAAGGACATGGAACCTTGATGCCGGTACCCGTGGCAAGGACATGCTCGACGAGACCTTCACGTCGATGGGAACGGATATGCAGATTCCCATGGCAGCCCGGCAATGCAGGGTGATTCTACTGCGCTGACGGTGGCAGCCTGACTCCGGCACCACATGACTACAGACGAGAGGACGAATGAAATGATGAGTGTCATCGCCGAGATCGCCATTTTCCCCATGGACAAGGGCGGCAGTGTCAGTGAATGGGTGGCTAAGGCCGTTTCCGTCATCCGGGCAAGCGGCCTGCCGCACAGTTTCGGCCCCATGGGCACATGCGTCGAAGGCGAATGGGAGGCGGTCATGCGCGTCGTCGACCAATGCTACCGCACCCTCGAGAAGGACTCCGACCGCCTGTACATGACCCTCAAAATCGACGCACGCCGTGGTGGAGACGGCAGGCTTTCACAGAAGATGGCTTCCGTAGAGGACAGGCTAGCCTGAACGCCTCGCAGGGCGTGCAGCCGGAGTCGAGACATTCCGGTTGACGTGACAGCCTGCAGGCATGCCCCATCGCAGGATGCGGCTGCCGTCAGGTGTTGGAGCATGTTCTTCCCGAGAGTGCGCAATGGTGCGACACGGGACGAGACGGGGCACAATGTCGCGGCAAGGGGTTGCCCCAAGAGCACGCAGACCAAATGCAGCCTCCGCCTCCTGTTTCATACGCCAGCATCCTTTGCCGGCTTTCGCCAACCCGCAACAGCACGTTGCCATCAACAAGGGGAGTGTGCCCGAAGGCGCACTCCCCTTGTACAATCAGACCTCGATGGATCGTCAGGCGGGATGGACAAGGCGCAGCTTCCGCCACCTGCCCAGGCGAAAGCGGACATACGACGCCACCGCCAGTACCGAGACATACACCGAGAACACCAGCCACAGCGAATCGAGACTCCACCAGCCGAGGGCGCGCAATGCATACGCCGGGATGATGAGCACGAAGATGCACCCCACCGTCATGTTCCACATGACGAAAGCCGTATCTCCGGCCCCCTTGAGTGCTCCGCAGAAGATGATGGTGAGGCTGTCGAACAGGCAGTAGAAGGCAACGTAGGCAAGCAGCCTCGCCGTGGTCTCCCGGATGTCGGCATAGGCCGCAGGCGTGAGGTTGTCCGGCCTGAAGAGGTCGACCAGCGGCCCCGGCAGAAGAACGAAGACCAGAGCCAGTGCCGTCATCCACGCCATGGCCACATGCAGGGTACTGCCCGTGGCACGGGCCGCGCCATCCGGGTCGCCGCGCCCCATGGCCTGCCCCACCATCGTACCCACCGCGATGTTCAATCCCACCGTGGGCAGGAATGCGACAGAGTTGATGGAGAAGGCGATGTTCGTCGCCGCCAACGCCACCTCGCCAAGCGTGCCCACGACGAAGACGAACCACGTCACCGCGAACAGTTCCATGAAGAAGTTGACGCCGCTGGGCAAGCCATAGCGCATGAGCCTGTGCATCATGACTGCATCGAAACGCCACTGGCTGCGCACCCCGAACCGGGTCTCGTGGTCGCGGTTGAACACGGCGATGGCAAGCAGCACGGCCGTCACGCCCCACCCCATGACCGTGGCCACGGCAGCCCCTGCGATACCCATCTCCGGAAAGAACCACACTCCGTTGATGAGCACGTAGTCCAGCGGCACGTTCACCACCGCTGCCGCGATGTTGGCCAGCATGACGGGCCGGGTGCGTCCCCTGCCCGAAAAGAAGGTTCCGAGACTGTTGCCGACCAGCGACAGCACACTGCCAAGTTGGAGGATGATGAAATAGGTCTCCTCAAGGCGCTGCAACTCGGGCGCGTGTCCGGCCAGCGAGAAAATGGGCTCTGCCAGCAGGCTTGTCATGGCCAGCAGACCTCCGAACACAAGACTGGCGATGAGCGATTGCCAGAGGACTCCGCCGACCCGGTGCGGCTGCCCGGCACCGATGTACTGGGCGATGAACACGCTGGCATAGCCGGTCACACCCATGCAGGTGAGCAGCAGAAGCAGCGAAGCCAGTCCGGCGGGCAACGCCGCGGCAATGGATTCGACGGAATAATGACTCAGGAACAGACGGTCGGTGAACTGCATCACCGTCGTGGAGGCCATACCCGCCACCAGTGGCAGGCCGATGTGCAGGACCTCGCGATACCCGCCCGGTTCGCGCCAACGCGCGCGGACTTCCGCGAAAGATGAAGGGAACTTGGAAGACATGGATACCTTGTCACGGCCTCAGCCGTGCTGTTTCGACGTCCACTGCCACCCCGGTGCCGCAGGGGGCACTCATCCGGTACGGCAGGGCCATGACCGGCTGACGGGGCATGAACGCCCGCAAAGCGGGGGATTTGCCAGCGTCTGGATGACGCCCCCCCGAAGATATTTCGTAAGACCCGACCTGAACGGTCGGAACACGGGTCATCGGCAAAGCCGGACGGCCCACGATAGGCACTGAGGGGAAGCCCCGTCCCCGCCCTCACGTCGTCTCTCCGGGCAGGACACAGAAGAAGCACCCGCGCAGCAGCGGAGGGACTTCTACCGGGGCCGGTCGGTGAAAACAGGATGAGCGAGTGCCGCTATGCTCTAGTGTGCCCCGCACGATGCGTCAAGTCGATGTCAATGCCATACTTCAGCCCGCAATGCCACCCGGCGTCGCCGCCATCGGGACATGATGCCGGATGTGCCATCACCATGCCGGATGTACCCGCTTCAGGCGGGCAGTCCTAGCTTCAGGCGGGCAGCCACAGCATCAGGCCGGAAGTCCAAGCATCAGGCCGGGCAGCCCTAGCATCAGGCAGGGTATCGCCATACGGTCTCGCCCCCCATGCAACCCGGTCTTCGCACCGTCGGCTATGCTCTTTTCTTCCGCCTCGTTTGTCCCTATAGTCCGCCGGATGTCACGCCCCACCATTCTTCCCGCCTACAGACTTGCCACCCTGCCCCTGGTCATGGCGCTACTGGCAACAGCCGTCTCCATCGGAACAGGTGACGAGGTCGTCAACTTTTTCCGACAGTACCGGCAGGCGCATCCTGCACTGACGGCGTGCATGCAGGTCATCACCGACTTCGGCAACCCGCTGCTGTATCTGGTCTACGGTGCCATCTTCTTCAGGGCGCGCAAGCGCGGAGACAGGCATGACATGCGCTTTGTGGCCGTTTACATCGTCGTGCAGCTGCTGGTGTCGTTCCTCGCCGTACGCATCCTCAAGATAGGTTTCGGCATGCCAAGACCCGGCACCGAAGGCCCCGCTATCCCCTTCAGCTTCAAAGGGGTTTACAACTCCTTTCCATCGGGGCACACCACAGAGATCGTGGGCGCGGTCGTTCCCCTCGCATGGCGGTGCAAGGCCCTGCTCCCCACACTGGCTCTCGGCATATACATGGGCATCGTGGGCTATTCACGAATCTACCTTGGTATGCACCATATCACCGATGTCTTCGCCGGTCTGCTGCTGGGCAGCGTGGCCGCATGGATCATACACCGTCTAGCCGACAGGACTCCTTCATGAGCGAACAGCAGGACATGAACGAACCCGCGTCAGCCACGCTGGGCACGACCTCCGAAAGCAAGGGGGTTGCCTCTTCCGGCAGCAACGCAACCGCCGCACCTTCCGGAACGACCGACACCCCCGGTGCGACCACGCAGAAGGCCTCGCAGGCGACAGCTACAGCTTCCGGCACTCCGCAACGCAGCATGGCAGCACGAGCATTCGACCTGCTCGCCATATTCCCCCTGCTTCCGCTCACCATTCTGCTGGTGCTGCAGACCATGGGCGGCTTCGATGCCCGCGCGCTCTGGTTCTCGGATGAAGTGCGCCACGCCGACGTTTACCAGAACGTCATCGACGCCGGTAAGTGGCTCGTGCTCCAGCTCAATGGCGTGCCATACCCTGACAAGCCTCCGGTATACTTCTGGTTTCTTGCTGCACTGGACATGATTCCCGGTGTCCGGCCGCCCATGCTCTTTCTGCTGGGGGCTGCCGTATCCGGGCTTGCCGTCCTGTGGGCGACCTATGCCCTCGCCCGTGCCACCGGCAACGACAAGGCCACGGGACTTGCCGCAGGCCTCATCCTGCTTTCGGGCTTCTACTTTCTTGGCGTGACACACTACGCCCGCATGGACCTGCTCTTCACCGCCGTCATCACCCTCAGCCACCTTTGCATGTACAAGGGCTGGCGTCGCGAAAGTGCTCCGGCATGGCTCATCGCAGGCTATGCCCTCGCCGCCGTGGCGACTCTCATCAAGGGGCCGCTCGGCCTTGCGTTCCCCGTGCTCTCGAGTGTGCTCTTCGTCCTCTGGCAGGGCAAGGCGCGACGTCTGCACAACCGTGACGCCGTTGCTGGTTTCGCCGTGATGCTGATCATCCTCCTCGGCTGGGTGGCTGCGGCGTGGATGACAGGTGAAAGCGAGTACCTGCGCAACATCTTCCAGGACCAGATCGTCAAGCGCGCCACTGCCACATGGCATCACGCACAGCCATGGTGGCACTACCTCGCCACCTTCCCCGCCGCGTGGCTGCCATGGACGCTGCTGCTGCTCACGGCACCGTGGGGACGCGTCCTGCGCAACCCCGTCCGGGACGCCCTCGACACCCGCAAACCCGAAGGTCTGGGAACCGCCTACCTCTGGATAAGCCTGCTCAGCGGTGTGGCCCTGCTTTCGGCTGTCAGCATCAAGATCGTCATCTACCTGCTGCCGCTCTTCCCCATCCTCGCCATCATCACCGCCCGTTGCCTGCTGCGGCTTCCGGCAACGAACAGCAGGGTCTTCTACCTTCTGGTGAGCCTGCTGCTCTTCATTCTCGCCGTCGGTCTCGGCGGCGTGGCAGCCCTGCCGCTGCTGCCCGGTTCGGTGCGCGATGCCCTGCCTCCGCAGGCGCTGGCATTGCTCGACATCGTCGCGGGTGCCCCGGTGCTTGGTGGTGTGTGTCTCATCTTCGCCCTGCTCCTGTTCAAAGCCACCGACCGTAGCCAGCCTCGCGGGGCCCTGCTCACGCTGGTGCTGTTCACCACCGTGTTCGTCCAGCCCATGGCACTCTACACGGCCCCTTCCCTCGACCCGGTCATGAGCCCCAAGGCACAGGCCGAAATCATCGGTGCCCATGCGAAAGAGGGCTATCACCCGTTGAGTTACCGCGTGTACCCCGGAACCTACACGTTCTACGCCGGGACACAGCTTGAGGAGATAACCCAGCGTGACTGGGCCCTTCTCGACGCCGCACTGAGCGCCCACCCGCGCGCTGTCATCGCCATGCGTCTTGACGACTGGGAACAGTGGCCGAACCGCCCTGCCTCCGCCCGCGAGATACAGCGCCAGTGGATCGTCGACAGGCAATTCGTGGTCGTGGTCACCGAATCGGCCGCCCCCGATGCCGCTGCTGCGACGCCGGAGGGCGCGCCCGCCCCGACCGTGGAAACCCCTGCGGCTGCGGGCACAGAGGGCCATGCAGTACCCGACGCAGCACCCGCCCCCGCTGTGCCGGTTGAAGCCCCCGCATCGCCTGCCGTGGAGACTCCCGCCACGCCCTCGGCATCGCCCGCCCCCACAGATGTGGCACCCGCACCGCAGCCCGAGGCCATAACCGCCCCCGACGCGGCCGCCCAGGACCAGCCCGCACTGCCCGTCATGCCGGCACCACAGCCTGTCGCCCCGCAACAGACCGGGAACGACGCGACAGCACCCGGTGCTCCCGAGTAGTACGAAAGCCAAAAGGCCCACGGGTAGTCCCCGTGGGCCTTTTCCTTTGGCAAGACAGCCAGCCTCTTCGGCGGTGCCGCCTCGTCATCGGCGGCGGAAGCCAGCAGCACATGATGCCCACATGCCGGTGTAGAGATACGGAAGTCGACTGCGATGCGGTGGCGTCATCGAAGGCAACGGAATGAGGCAGATACGGCGATGCATTCGGAGGCATCCCACCGCATGAGGCAACGAAAACACAGGACAGGCGACCGAGAGAACGTGTGCGACATACAAGGCAAAAGCGGACACCCCTAGGGCACTGCCGGAGGCGGCTGGCATCCTCGTCGCTCATACCCGCGCGGCGCAACCTCGACGACAGGCGGTACTAGCCATCAGCCTCTGGCGACGAACGCCAGCCACCAGCACAGACCGCAAAGAACTAGGGCGAGCGCGCCCAGAACAACCTGCCCGACGAATCCCGGCAAGCCAACCCGGTTGAGCCGCAACTGCGCTGTTGCACCCACGACACATCCCGCCAGCAACCCGAAGAGATGCGCCCCTACGTCGGTATTCTCGCCCTCGGTGCCAAGCATACCCAGCACGGCGACACCCGCCGCAAGAGGCACGAACATGCGTCGCCACCCACGCCCCCCGTCCTCGAAGGCCAGAAGACCTGAAAGTACACCCACCGCCCCGAACATGGCAGTCGACGACCCCAGGCTGACATATGAAAGAGGACGGGCGACAGCGTTCAGAACGTTACCAAGCGCACCCGCGCACAGGGTGAGCATGAAGCCGAGTCCGGCCCCAGTCCTGCGGCACAGGGGAACGAGAAACGCCCCCCCGAAAAGGATGTTGGAGAAAAGATGCGGGCTATCGGCATGAAGTGTGAGCGCCGTCACGGCACGGAACCACTCCCCCCTCTCGATGACCCGGTAGACATCCAGCGCCCCCATGGATGACCACGCATCCGGGGCGGGGACTGTCGCAAGTCCGAAAAGCTTCCACCAGCCCATCCGCACTCCATGCCAGAGTACGAGCAGGAGAAGCACCATCAACGTGACGTGGGCATTGGAAAAGGAGACGGGCCGACGCTCTACGCTGGGACGCACGCCCTCAAGCTCATAGGCCGCTATCTCCTGGCGGGCCATACGTTCAAGAACGATGGGCACATAGAGCCCGACACGCGACCCGCGCTGCACCTGCCGGAAAGGAATGCGTTTCGAGGAGAGGACGAGGCGCCACTGGACGAGACGGTGCGGTGCGACAGGTGACGTCTCGCCGCCCCCCGGAACAGCGCAGGTGATGTCGCGCCACCAGGGAGACGCACCGCCGGGCCGACGGCGCAAACGGATTCGTGGACGTCCGCCGATGCGGACGCGCCGCGGACGCGGTGGGGGAATCACGAACGGGGCCGTCCGTCACCAGAGGGCTGCGCATCGCCGAGGGGTTTCGTGTCATCGGCGAGTCCCGTGGCGGCTGACGACGAATCGATGGGCTGCGTGTCGATGACGACAGCGTGGCGCGGTTCTTCATGGGCCGCGGGGCCGCTGCTGCCGTACACGATGAAGTGCCCCCCCTCCGCAGTCGTACCCGAGGAGGCGTAACGCACGGCGAAATGACGTTGCAGGCGCGACGCCAGCAACGCGCGAAAGGGCGGAAGAAGCAGCAAAAGACCGACGACATCAGTGAGGAAGCCCGGTGTGAGGAGCAGCAGACCGGCAAGAAGGATGCAGAATCCGTCGATCAGCGCCTGACCGGGCATGATGCCGCGGGCAAGGTCGTTCTGCACGCGTGCCATCACCCCAAGCCCCTGCGTGCGGGCAAGCCACGCCCCTACTACAGCGGTGAGGATGACTAGAAGTATGGTAGGTGCTGCACCTATGACTGTTCCGACCTGAACAAGCAGATAGAGTTCAAGGAAAGGAACAAGGGCAAAAAGCAGAAAAAGCCTCGACAGCATGAACCCTCCGGGGCGGTCTGTGGTTGGGGTGGCCGCTCACCATGGGACGTATCGCCCCTTCAGGTCAGAAGAACGTATGCGATGACTCCCGATATCGGCGACGCATAAGAAATAGACACTGCCGTGAAGCTGGCAAGTGGTCAACCCGCCGGAATCAGATGGCAAACGGAGATGGCGTGTCATCGGGGGCGAATCACGGATGGAGCAGCGCCCGAGAGAACAGCCGCTCTCGCCGCCCCGACCGTCAATGCAAAAAACCCCGGCAGCGGACTACCGGGGTCTTCCATCCGTGAGCCGGATGAGAATTTAGGCGCTCTTGCGAACCACGGGCTTGGTGACGGCACCGGAACGCAGGCAGCGAGTGCACACGGTCACGGTCTTCACTTCGCCAGAAGGAAGCTGATGACGAACGCTCTGAAGGTTGGGCTCGAAACGACGCTTGGTCTTGATGTTCGAGTGGCTCACATGGTGGCCGACCTGGGGCTTCTTGCCGCAAACTTCGCACTGCTTACCCATGACGTTCCTCCATATATGTGCAAATGTCTGGATGATGGCGTAATATGGCGGACAGCGGGCATGTCGGCAACCCTGCACAGGTAGCCCCGCCGCCAAGAGAAAGAGGTCTTATACCCTGACTGCGGAAAATGCAACCCCCGACAAGGCGTTTCTTGACAGGGGAGTCGGTTCGCATGTAGTAAACCCTGCTCGCGAGGTAGCTATGCATCAGATTTGGGTTCCGCTCAACGACATCCCGTCGGGTGGACAGGAATATGAGGTCGACGAAGCCTCGGTGTGGGCCGCGCCCATCAAGGAGTTCTCCCTGCCCTATCAGGTGGCGGAGCCTCTTCGGGCCACTGTGTTCCTGCTTCCGCAGGAAGACGGCGTTCTCGTGCGCGGCACCCTCGGCGGCAAGGTCAGTGTGCCTTGCGACAGATGCGCCGAACCGACGCTTGTCGCTGTAGAGCATCGTTTCGAAAGTTTCGAGCCCTTCCCCGGTGAAGACGACGATGCGGATGTCGACTCCGAGGTTTTGCGCCCCGTGCCTGAAGGCAAGGGTTTCGAGATCAGCCTCTCGGGGCTGCTCTGGGAAGAATTTCTGCTGGCCCTGCCCGTGAAGCCGCTGTGCGGCGGCGCGTGCAAGGGTCTGTGTCCGTCCTGCGGGAAGAACCTGAACGAGGGCCCCTGTGCGTGTGCGCACGAAGAGGGCGACCCCCGTCTGGCTGTTCTGCGCGGGGTGAGGATAGACAAGCACTAGAACCCGGCACGGGGTACGCCCCGGCCGACTGCAAGGAGATAGCCATGGCCGTTCAGCAGAACAAGAAGTCCCGTTCCCGCAAGGGGATGCGTCGCTCCCACGACCGCGTGGCCGTGCCCGCCGTCGTGTACTGCGCCTGCGGCGAGCCCACCGCTCCCCACCGTGCCTGCCCCAGCTGCGGTACCTACAAGGGCCGTCAGGTGACCAAGCAGGACAATGAATAGCACCATCATCGCCGTGGACGCCATGGGGGGGGATTTCGGCCCCTCCGTGGTTGTTCCCGGTGCCGTTGACGCGGCCCGGGAACGCGGGCTCAAGGTCCTGCTCGTCGGAGACAGGCAAAAGGTCGAAGAGGAACTCGCAAGGATTCCCCTCGACGGTGTCGAAGTGGAAGTCGTCCATGCCAGCGAAGTCGCCGGAATGGACGAAAAACCCTCCGACATTCTCCGCCGCAAGAAGGACGCCTCCATACAGGTCGTCTGCCGTCTCGTTCGCGACGGTCACGCCCACGGCATCGTCAGCGCCGGTCATTCCGGTGCTTCCGTCGCCTGCGGCATGTTCATCATGGGTCGCGTGCCGGGTGTCGAACGCCCTGCCCTCGCCTCTGTCATGCCCACCGAAAAGCAGCCCATCGTACTCCTCGACGTGGGAGCCAACGTGGACTGCAAACCCCACCACCTTTTCCAGTTCGGCCTCATGGCCAACGCCTTCGCCCGCGACCTTCTGGGCTACGAGACGCCGCGCATCGGCCTTCTCAGCATCGGAGAGGAGGAGGGCAAGGGCAACACGCTGGTCAAGGAAGCGTACGAACTCTTCAAGCTGGCCCAGAACATCAACTTCGTCGGCAACGTAGAGGGGAGGGACCTCTTCACCGGTGAAGTCGACGTCGTGGTTTGCGACGGTTTCGTGGGCAACGTGGCACTCAAGTTGAGCGAGGGGCTCAGCTCGTCCATGAGCCGCGTACTCAAGCGCGAACTGCTTTCCGGCTTTCTGCCCAAGCTCGGCACGCTGCTGGCCCGTTCGGCCTTCAAGCGTTTCGCCCGCGTGGTAGACTATGCCGAATACGGCGGCGCTCCGCTTCTTGGCCTTCAGAGCATCGCCATCGTCTGTCATGGCAAGTCCAACGCCAAGGCCATAAAGAGTGCCGTCAACATGGCTGCGACCTTCGTCGAGAAGAAGACCAACGAACGCGTCGTGCAAGCCATCTGCGCCAACGAGGAACTGACCCGCTACGGCAAGGCCGTCAGGCAGTAACCCCCCCATCACAGGACGGAAACACCGACCGTCCCCCATCTTCCGGAACAAGCGACATGACCTCACCGAGCCTATTGAGGGGCTTTGGGGCTTATGCTCCCGAACGCATCCTCACCAACGCCGACATCGAGTCCATGGTCGAGACCACCGACGAGTGGATCACCACCCGGACGGGTATCCGCCAGCGGCATGTGGTGGCCCCCGGACAGACCACGTCCGACCTCGCCGTTGAAGCCGCCCGCGCAGCCCTTGCCGACGCGGCACTGGACACCGCAGACATAACCCATGTCCTCGTGGCCACCTGCACCCCCGACGCATCCTGCCCCAACACCGCCTGCATCGTCGCCCGCAAGCTGGGTATGACGGGGGTGATGGCGCTGGACTGCAACGCCGCGTGTTCGGGCTTCCTGTACGGACTCGAACTGGCACAGGGCATCGTGGCCGCACGCCCCGCATCCCGGGTGCTTCTCGTGGCTGCCGAAGCCCTGTCCCTGCGCTGCAACTGGAAGGACCGCACGACCTGCGTCCTTTTCGGCGACGGGGCAGGTGCGACCGTGGTCACGGCTGATGTTGACGCGACACAGGGCACTGCCGTGCTTGAAGACAGCATCGTCACCTCCGACGGTTCGTTGGGCGACCTGCTGACCATCGGCGGCGGCACAGCCAACCCCTATGCCATCGGCGACAGCGTCGGCGAGGAGTACTTCGTGCGGATGCAGGGCCGCGACGTGTTCAAGCACGCCGTACGCAGCATGACGCAGGTCTGCAACGACCTGCTTGCCCGCAACGGCTTCACGACCGAAGACGTCGACCTCGTCATTCCGCATCAGGCCAACCTTCGCATCATCGAAGCCGTGGGCGACCGTCTCGGCTTCGCGTCCGAAAAGGTCTTCGTCAACGTCCATGACTTCGGCAACACCAGCGCGGCATCCATTCCGCTGGCACTTGCCGACGCCCGCGCGCAGGGGCGCATCCGCCCCGGCATGAGGGTGCTTCTGACGACCTTCGGTGGCGGCTTCACATGGGGCGCGGCATTGCTGCGTTTCTAGAGGCCCTCTTCGGCAATTGAAGTCGGCACGCCTTTGAGGTATAAGGCGATGCCTTTCGTCAAACCGCAGAATGCAAGGTTTGTGATGAGCGAACTTACCCCCACCGCCATCGTCACCGGCGGGTCGCGTGGCATCGGCAAGGCCGTTGCCGAAACGCTGGCCCGTGCCGGTCTTCAGGTGTTCCTGACCTACGTGAGCAAGCCTGAAGAGGCCGAGGCCGTCGCCGCAGGCATCCGCGACGCAGGCGGAAGCGCCACTGCCTTCCGACTCGACGTCTCCGACGCCGCCGCCGTTGCCGCCTTCTTCCAGTCCGAAATCAAGGACAAGGTGCGCCTCGACGTGCTGGTCAACAACGCGGGCATCACCAAGGACGGCCTCATCATGCGCATGAAGGACGAGGATTTCGAACGGGTTCTCGACGTGAACCTGTGCGGCGCCTTCACCTGCCTGCGCGAGGCATCGAAACTGATGACCCGCCAGCGTCTCGGGCGTATCATCAACATCACCTCTGTCGTCGGGCAGATGGGCAACGCCGGGCAGGCCAACTACTGCGCGGCAAAAGCCGGTCTCATCGGGCTCACCAAGTCGGCCGCGAAGGAACTTGCCGCCCGCAACGTCACGGTCAACGCCGTGGCCCCCGGCTTCATCGAAACGGATATGACGGCGGGCCTCCCTGAAGAGGTTCGCAAAGCATATGTCGAGGCCATCCCGCTGCGTCGTCTGGGTTCCGCCCAGGACATCGCGGACGCAGTGGCCTTTCTGGCCTCGGAAAGGGCATCGTACATCACCGGACAGGTTCTCGCCGTCAACGGCGGCATGTACTGCTGATGACACGCGCCTGCCTTACAGACTGAACAACCGAAAACACCGCATTGGAGGGACCCATGTCCGTTGAAGAAAAAGTCAAGAAGATCATCATGGACCAGCTCGGCGTGTCCGCCGAGGAAGTCAAGCCCGAAGCCTCTTTCGTTGAAGACCTCGGCGCAGACTCCCTCGACCTGACTGAACTGATCATGGCCATGGAAGAGGAATTCGGCGTTGAAATCGATGACGACGACGCCCAGAAGATTCTCAAGGTCAAAGACGCCATCGACTACGTCAGCAACAAGCAGTAGTCTTGTCTTCTTCTATGCGACACTGAGCACGGGCGTCTTATGACGGTGTCATAAGACGCTCTTGCGCATTTTTCTCAGGGACGATCGGCGACCGACCCCGCCGGTGCCAACACACCGGAACTGCTGTTCTTTCGCTCAAACGGGCAGGCGGGGCCGATGCGTCCGAAACGCCGAGAGGATCATCCGAATGACCGGAAAGCGCGTTGTGGTGACGGGCCTTGCAGCCCTCACCCCCCTTGGAAATGACATCGAAACCAGCTGGGATAACCTTGTTGCCGGCAAGTCCGGCATCGGGCCCATCACCCGCTTCGACGCCACAGAATACGCCTCGCGTATCGCAGGCGAAGTGAAGGATTTCGATCCTGAGAAGTTCATGCCCGCCAAGCAGGCACGACGCATGGACCGCTTCGTCCAGTTCGCCGTTGCCACCGGCAAGATGCTCGTAGAGCATTCCGGCCTCGTCATCGACGAGAGCAACGCCGACCGCGTGGGCGTGCTTCTGGGCGTGGGGCTTGGTGGTCTCGAGACCATCGAGGTCTTCCACACCAAACTCATGGAGGCAGGCCCCAACAAGGTCTCGCCGTTCATGATCCCCATGCTCATCTCCAACATGGCACCGGGGCAGGTTTCGATATTCACAGGAGCCAGAGGCCCCAACGTGGTCATGACGAGCGCATGCGCGTCTGCCACCCATGCCATCGGCTACGCCTTCAGCGAGATCAAGCTGGGACGTATCGACGCAGCCATCACCGGCGGCGTCGAATCGACCATCACCCCCATGGGTGTCTCGGGCTTCACCGCCCTGAAGGCACTCTCCACCGCGCACAACGACTCGCCCGAGAAGGCGTCACGCCCCTTCGACAAGGAACGTGACGGCTTCGTCCTCGGCGAGGGAAGCGGCATGCTGATGCTCGAATCGCTCGATTCGGCCCTGGCGCGCGGTGCGACCATCTACGCCGAGGTCGTCGGCTTCGGTGCGTCGGGTGACGCCTACCACATGACCGCCCCCCACGAATCAGGGGATGGCATGGCGCTCGCGATGCGCAATGCCGTGAGGGAAGCGGGCATACCTGTGGAAGCCGTCGACCACATCAACGCCCACGCCACCTCGACCCACCTCAACGACCTGTGCGAAACCCGCGCCATCAAGCAGGTCTTCGGTCAGCACGCCTACAACATCGCCATCACGGCCAACAAGTCGATGACGGGCCATCTGCTGGGCGCAGCAGGCGGTTTGGAAAGCGTGTTCACCGTGCTCACCCTGCACAGGGGCATCATTCCCGGCACCATCAACCATGAGACGCCGGACCCCGAGTGCGACCTGAACTACATGACGGAAGGTTCGAAGGAGATGCAGGCCCACTATGCGCTGTGCAACTCGTTCGGCTTCGGCGGCACCAACGCCAGCCTTCTGTTCAAACGGTACGAAGACTAGAGTACAAGGCCGCACGGCTTGCCGTGCGGCCACAACCCTTACTGCGGAGGGCGCACACATGGACGAGTTGCTGCTTCAGGACCCCGAGGTCGGCAAGGCCATCATTCTCGAAATCGAACGTCAGACCGGCAAGCTTGAGCTCATCGCGTCGGAGAACTTCGTCTCCGCCGCCGTCCGGCAGGCTCAGGGCAGCGTCCTCACCCACAAGTACGCCGAAGGCTACCCCGGCAAGCGCTACTACGGCGGATGCGAGTTCGTCGACATCGCCGAGAACATCGCCATCGAACGCGCCCGCACCATCTTCGGCTGCGAATACGCCAACGTGCAGCCCCATTCGGGCAGTCAGGCCAACATGGGTGTCTATTTCGCGTGCCTCAAGCCCGGCGACACCATCCTCGGCATGAATCTCTCGCACGGCGGTCACCTGACGCACGGCAGCCCCGTCAACTTTTCCGGTCGTCTCTTCAACGTGGTGTTCTACGGTGTCGAGAAGGAGACTGGCCGCATAGACTACGAGCAGGTGGCCGCACTCGCACGCGAGCACAAGCCCTCCCTCATCGTCGCCGGTGCTAGCGCCTACCCCCGCACCATCGACTTCGCCCGTTTCCGCGCCATCGCAGATGAAGTGGGCGCGAAGCTCATGGTCGACATGGCCCACATCGCAGGTCTGGTCGCCGCTGGCTACCACCCCAGCCCCGTGCAGCACGCCCACTACACCACGACCACCACGCACAAGACGCTCCGCGGCCCGCGCGGTGGCATGATCCTCTCCACCGAGGACAACGGCAAGACGCTGAACAGCCAGATATTCCCCGGCATTCAGGGCGGCCCGCTCATGCATGTCATCGCCGCCAAGGCCGTGGCCTTCGGCGAGGCACTGCGCCCCGCGTTCAAGGAGTACCAGAAGCAGGTGGTGGACAACGCCGCCGCCCTTGCCGGTGTGCTCACCGCCGCCGGGTTCGATCTCGTTTCGGGCGGTACCGACAACCACCTGATGCTGGTCGACCTCACCAGCAAGGACGTCACCGGCAAGGATGCCGAGATAGCCCTCGACAAGGCGGGCATCACCGTCAACAAGAACACCGTCCCGTTCGAGACCCGTTCGCCCTTCGTGACCTCCGGTGTGCGTCTCGGCACCCCGGCCCTCACCACCCGCGGCATGAAGGCCGCCGAGATGGAGAAGGTGGGCGGATGGATCGTGGACGCCATCGCCAACACCACCAATGAGACCCGACTGGCGGAGATCAGCCGCGAAGTGGAACGCTTCGCACGGCAGTTCCCCCTGTTCGCATGGTAGCAACGGCATGCGGGGCGGCCTTTGGCCGCCCCGCTACGCCTTCAAGTCCGACGCCCGGAGGCCCCATGTCCCGTATGCCCTGGCCCGACTATTTCATGCAGATAACCTATCTCGTGGCGGAGCGCTCGACCTGCACCCGTCGCAAGGTCGGGGCCATTGCCGTCAAGGACAAGCGCATCCTCGCCACGGGCTACAACGGCGCCCCGTCCAATGTGGCTCACTGCCTCGAGGTGGGATGCCTGCGCGAGCAACTGGGCGTCCCCTCCGGACAGCGCCACGAGATATGCCGCGGCCTGCATGCCGAACAGAACGTCATCATACAGGCGGCCATCCACGGCGTCTCGCTGACGGGTTCCGAAATCTACTGCACCACACAGCCCTGCCTCATCTGCACCAAGATGCTGATCAACTGCGGTGTCCGCGCCGTCTATTACACCGAGTCCTACCCTGACAGCCTTGCCGAAGCCATGCTGCGCGAGGCCGGTGTGTCGTATGCGGTGATGGACTTCAAGCCTGCGCCTGCATCTTCCGCAAGGATATCTGGCCCCTGCGGCTGCGACGGCGTTGCCTGCGGCTGCGGCAACGGAGAAGGCTAGGCATGGGCCCCGATTTCACCCCTTTCATGCGCGAGGCCATCGCCCTCGCCGAACGCGGACGCTGGTACGCGGCCCCCAACCCCACCGTGGGGGCGGTGCTGGTGCGTGACGGCGAAGTCGCCGCATGCGGCTGGCACACAGGCTACGGGAAACCCCATGCCGAGGTGGAATGCCTGCGTGACGCCGCGTCGAAAGGAATCGACCCCGCACACTGCACTCTGGTCGTCACGCTGGAACCGTGCAACCATCACGGCAAGACGCCGCCCTGTTCCCACGCCATCGTCGAGGCGGGCATCACCCGTGTGGTGGTGGGACTCGCCGACCCGAATCCCGTAGCCAGTGGCGGTGCCGAGTACCTGCGCGCCCACGGTGTCACGGTGGACATGGGCGTCTGCGAGCAGGAATGCCACGACCTCGTGGCCGATTTTCTCACGTGGAAGCTCACCGACCTGCCCTACGTCATCCTCAAACTCGCCAGCACCCTTGATGGACGCATCGCCACACGTAGCGGACACTCGCAGTGGATCAGCGGCGCAGAGGCTCGTGCCGCCGTCCATGAACTTCGCGCACGCATAGGCGAGGCGGGCGGAGCGGTACTGGTGGGCGGCACAACGCTCTACACCGACGACCCGCAGCTCACCGCACGGGTCGCCCCCGTACCCCGTCGGCAACCCATGGCGGTGGTGGCGACGAGGCACGTCCCGCACCATGACGCCCTGCCACGTATCTTCCGTGAACGTCCCGGACAATGCGTCGTGTGGACCGACTCCACCGGTGCCGGAACCGAAGCTGCCGACGCGCTTCGCACTTCCGGCGTCTGCATCATGGCATTGCCGCTCACCCCGTCCGGCAGGCTCGACCTCCGGGCCGGTCTGACACGCCTGCGCGCCGACCACGGCGTGGAACACGTCCTGTGCGAAGGCGGCGGCAAACTGGCGCTCTCACTCCTTGAGGCGGGTCTCGTCGGCGAATTCCATCTGCACATGGCCCCCAAGATCATCGGCGATGCCGAGGCCGCACCTCTGTTCGACGGCAGGGCCCCCCTGCACATGGACGAGGCGTTGCGCCTCCGCATGACCGGCATCGAACGCCGTGGCGACGACTGCATCATGATTCTGCGCCCCGGCAAAGGATAGCGAACATGTTCACCGGCATCATACAGGGACAGGGCGAAGTGGTCGCCGTGGAACCGATGGGCGGAGAGACCCGCCTGCGTCTGCGCGCACTGTTCGCCCTTGACGCCATCGTCAAAGGCGAGAGCATCGCCACCAACGGCACATGCCTGACCGTGGAAACATACGGCGACCGCTGGTTCACCGCCTACGCCTCGTCAGAGACCATGCAGCGCACCAACCTCGGCGACCTGCGTCAGGGTGCGCGTGTGAACCTCGAACGGGCACTCGCCGTGGGTGACCGTCTGGGCGGGCACATCGTCAGCGGTCACGTCGACTGCGTGGCCGAGGTGCGTTCCATCACGCAGGCGGGGCTGTCGAAGGTCTATCGCCTCGGTTTTCCTTCCGCATTCGGGCCGCAGGTCATCCCCAAAGGCTCTGTAGCCCTTGACGGTATCAGCCTGACGGTTAATCATTGCGGGCCGGATTTTCTGGAGGTCAACGTCATCCCCGAAACGCAGGGTGTGACGACCATCGCCTCTTGGAAGCCGGGAACCCGCGTGAACATGGAGACCGACGTCATCGGCAAATACGTCCAGAACATGCTCGCGCCGTGGAACACCCCCCATACGGGAGAGGACGCGCCCTCCGGACGCATCACGCTGGATTTCTTGCGGGAGAACGGCTTCTAGCCCTTTTCCCTTCACATAAGCGAGGTACCACATGTCCATCTGCAAGGCCGAAGAGGCCATCGACGCCATCCGCAAGGGCGAGATGATCATCCTCGTCGACGACGAGGACCGCGAAAACGAAGGCGACCTTACCATCGCCGCGCAGCACGTCACGCCCGAGGTCATCAACTTCATGGCCACCCACGGGCGCGGCCTCATCTGCCTGGCCCTCTCCCCCGAGTGGGTGGACAAGCTACAGCTGCCCCTGATGGCCCGCCGCAACGAGTCCAAGTTCGGCACCAACTTCACTGTTTCCATCGAGGCGCGCCGCGGTGTCACCACCGGCATCTCCGCCGCCGACCGTGCCACGACCATCCTGACCGCCGTCGCCGACGACGTGAAGGCCGAAGACATCGTCACGCCCGGTCACATCTTCCCCCTTCGTGCCCAGAAGGGTGGGGTCATGGTCCGTGCCGGACAGACCGAGGGTAGCGTCGACCTCGCCAAGCTCGCCAATCTCAAGCCTGCCGCCGTCATCTGCGAAATCATGCGCGAAGATGGCGAGATGGCGCGGATGCCCGACCTCATCGAGTTCGCCGAAAAGCACAACATGAAGATCGCCACCATCAAGGACCTCATCCGCTACCGGATGCAGTCGGGCCTTCTTTCGGTGAAGCGCGTGGGTGAAGCCAAGATGCCCACCCGCTACGGCGATTTCCAGATCATCGCCTACGAGAACGAACTGCACGACGAGACCCACATCGCCCTCGTCAAGGGTGACATCTCGCCCAGCGAGCCCGTGCTCGTGCGCGTGCACAGCGAATGCCTCACCGGTGACGTGCTGGGTTCGTTGCGTTGCGACTGCGGCGGCCAGCTCGCCGCGGCACTGTGCCAGATTGCGGCCAAGGGGTCGGGCGTGCTGCTGTACATGCGCCAGGAAGGACGCGGCATCGGCCTCGGCAACAAGATCAAGGCCTACGGGCTTCAGGACCAAGGGTACGACACCGTTGAGGCCAACCACAAGCTTGGCTTCAAGGCCGACCTGCGCGACTATGGAATCGGTGCGCAGATTCTCGTCGACCTCGGGGTGCGCAAGATGCGCATGATGACCAACAACCCCAAGAAGATCGTCGGCCTCGAAGGCTACGGCATAGAAGTCGTCGAACGTGTGCCCATCGAACTCGAGTCGTGCGCCTTCAATGAAGAGTACCTGCGCACCAAGAAGGAGAAGATGGGCCACCTGCTTGAACTGAAGCACCACGAGAACGGAGGCGACGCCTAGAGGCGTCGTCGCAGCCCCGTACGGGTCTGCACACCGCGCCGGGCCAGATTGGCCGAAGCGCGGCCCGAAGGACCGCAACCCCGCAAGGGGGGCATATATCAGCCGCCGGCCAGCCCGGAAAAGGAGCAACCATGCTGCACATCAAGACCATCGAAGGCCAGCTCGACGCCAAGGGCCTCAAGTTCGCCATCGTCGCCACCCGTTTCAACGACTTCATCGTCGACCGTCTCATCGGCGGCGCCTGTGACTATCTCCAGCGTCACGGTTGCGACCGCGAGAACCTCACCATCGTCCGCATTCCCGGTGCCTTCGAGATGCCCCTCGTAGCCAAGAAGCTGGCCCACAGCGGCAAGTATGACGGCATCATCGCGCTCGGCGCGGTCATCCGCGGCGCCACACCCCACTTCGACTTCGTGTCCAACGAAGCCTCGAAGGGCCTTGCACAGGCCTGCCTCGAAAGCGGCGTGCCGCTGGGCTTCGGCCTGCTGACCACCGACAACATCGAGCAGGCCATCGAACGCGCCGGCAGCAAGGCAGGCAACAAGGGTGCCGAAGCCGCCGCCGCAGTGCTCGAGACCGTGCGCGTGATGGAGCAGCTGTAGACCATGACGACCAAAGGCACCCCTTCCCGCCGGGCCGCGCGGGCACTTGCCTTCCAGATACTCTACGGGCTCGGTTTCTCGCCTGCCGCTTCGGTGAAGCAGTTGCGCGAAGCCTATGCCTCGTCGCCCGACGTGGCCGACAAGGGGCGCTCGCCGCAGCCGGAGGGCTTCGCGTGGGAACTCATCGAGGGTATCTGGACTGAACAGGCGAACATCGACGAGGTCATCGGCCTCTTCTCGCAGAATTGGCGCATCGACCGCATCGGAAGGGTCGAACTCACGCTCCTGCGCATCGCCGTGTACGAAATGCTCTACCGCATCGACGTCCCGCCCAAGGTCGCCATCAACGAGGCCCTTGAGCTATCGAAGCAATTCGGAGACGCCAACGCACGCGGTTTCATCAACGGCATCCTCGATGCCGCAGCCAAGGCCCTCGAAGGCGGGCAGCTCAAACCCCGCGTCTGACCGGGGAGCCTTCACTACGAGAAATCAAAGGAATATGCGGGCATGAAATACGATCATCAGTCCATCGAGACCCGGTGGCAGAAGAAGTGGGAAGACAGCGGCATCTTCCAGTGCGATACCGAAGCCGACAAGCCCAAGTACTATGTGCTCGAGATGTTCCCCTACCCTTCGGGCAACATCCACATGGGGCACGTCCGCAACTATTCCATCGGCGACGTGGTGGCGCGCTTCAAGCGCATGCAGGGTTTCAACGTCCTTCACCCCATGGGATGGGACGCCTTCGGCCTGCCCGCCGAGAACGCGGCCATCAAGAACGGCACCCACCCTGCAAAGTGGACGTTCGCCAACATCGACAACATGCGCAGCCAGCTCAAACGCCTCGGCTACTCCTACGACTGGCAGCGCGAAGTGGCCACCTGCACCCCCGAATACTACAGGTGGGAGCAGCTCTTCTTCTTGCGCTTCCTCGAGAAGGGTCTGGTCTACCGCAAGAAGGCGGCCCAGAACTGGTGCCCCAAGTGCCACACCGTGCTCGCCAACGAGCAGGTCATCGAAGGACTGTGCTGGCGCTGTGACAGCGCGGTGGAACAGAAGGAACTCACCCAGTGGTTCCTGCGCATCACCGACTATGCCGAAGAGCTTCTGGCCGACCTTTCCAAGCTCGAGAACGGCTGGCCCGAGCGCGTCCTCAGCATGCAGCGCAACTGGATTGGCAAGTCGACGGGTGCAGAGATACGTTTCGCGCTGGACGGGCGCGACGACTCCATCACCGTCTTCACCACGCGCCCCGACACCATCTTCGGTGCCACCTTCATGAGCATCGCCCCCGAGCATCCGCTCGTGGAAGAGCTCATCGACGGCAAGCCGCAAGCTGATGACGTGCGAGCCTTCGTCGAGCGCATCCGCAACATGGACCGCATCGACCGCCAGTCCGACACCCTCGAAAAGGAGGGAGTGTTCACCGGTGCCTACTGCGTGAACCCCTTCACCGGCCGAAAGATGCCCATATGGGTGGCCAACTTCGTTCTCGCCGAATACGGAACCGGGGCTGTCATGGCCGTTCCCGCCCATGACCAGCGCGACTTCGAATTCGCCCGCAAGTACGACCTGCCCATGCAGGTGGTCATCCAGCCCCAGGGCGAAACGCTCGACCCCGCCACCATGTCTGCGGCATGGACCGAAGCCGGTGCGCTCGTCAATTCCGGCACCTTCGACGGACTCGCCAACGAAGACGCCAAGCAGCGCATCGCCGACGACCTCGAGACCACAGGCAACGGACGCCGTACCATCAACTACCGCCTGCGCGACTGGAACATCTCACGTCAGCGGTACTGGGGCGCGCCCATCCCCGTCATCTACTGCGACGCCTGCGGCGTGGTGCCCGAGAAGGAGGAGAACCTTCCCGTGGTGCTGCCGCTCGATGTGAAGACCCACGATGACGGTCGCTCGCCGCTGCCGCACACACCGGCCTTCTACGAATGCACCTGCCCCGTATGCGGCGGCAAGGCACGGCGCGAGACGGACACCATGGACACCTTCGTCGAGTCGTCGTGGTACTTCGCACGGTACACCGACGCCACCAACGACAAGGCGCCCTTCACGCCCGACGCCCTGCGCTACTGGCTGCCCGTGGACCAGTACATCGGCGGTGTCGAACACGCCATCCTGCACCTGCTCTACTCCCGCTTCTTCACCAAGGCACTGCGCGACTGCGGCTTCATCGAACTCGATGAACCCTTCGCCAACCTGCTCACGCAGGGCATGGTGCTCATGGATGGCAGCAAGATGTCCAAGTCGAAGGGCAACGTCGTCGACCCCACGGAGATGATAGCCCGCTACGGCGCGGACACCGTGCGCCTCTTCTGCCTCTTCGCTGCACCGCCGGAGCGCGACTTCGACTGGAGCGAGAGCGGCATCGAAGGTTCGTACCGCTTCGTGGGCCGTGTATGGCGTCTTGTCGAAGAACTGCGCGAGCACCTTCTGGCTGTGGGCGCCTGTTCCAGCACCGCCGAGGACGCGAAGACACCCGTCGCGCGTGAACTGCGGCTCAAGGAACATGCCACCGTCCGCAAGGCCGGTGACGACCTCAACGACAGGTTCCAGTTCAACACGGCCATCGCGGCTGTCATGGAACTGGTCAACGCCCTGTATCTCGCCAAGGATGAACTCGTCGCAGACGAATCCGGTCGCAAGGTACTGTCTTCCGCCGTGTCCACCGTGCTCACGCTGCTCTCTCCCTTCACGCCGCACCTTAGCGAGGAACTCTGGGCGCTTCTCGGCCACACCGAAAGCGTCAGCACCTTGCCGTGGCCGCGCTGGAAGGAGGATGCCCTCGTGCGCGATACGGTGACGCTGGTGGTGCAGGTCAACGGCAAACTGCGCGGCAAGCTCGACATCCCCGCCGATGCGTCGCGCGAAGAGGTGGAGACCCTCGCCCTCAACGAACCCAACGTCCTCCGCTATCTGGAAGGCGTGACGGTGCGCAAGGTGGTGGTCATCCCCGGGAAACTCGTCAATGTGGTCGTCAGCTAGACTGGCCCCCCTGCGGGCCGCCCTATTGTGCATGGCCGCGCTGCTCGTCCTTTCGGGCTGCGCAGGGTACACGCTGTCGGCCGACGGGCCCAGCACCCTCGGCGACGGAACAAAGACCCTCAAGATCAAGGGGGTCGAAAACCCGACCATGTATGCGAATCTGCCGCACATCATCCGTTCGCAGGTTCGTGACGAGATAGGTGCCCGCAAGCTCGCCGTCTGGAAGGATAGCGGCCCCACCGACTACGAGTTGCAGATACGCATCACCCAGATGACGCTGCGTCGCTGGGCAGGTGACCGACAGACGACCGCCATTCTCTATTCGTCGGTCATGGGGATGGAGTTCATCCTGTACAACGGTTCGACGAACACCGTGGCATGGCAGTCGGGGGTACGCTACTACAGCGACCTGCTCGACACCTACGACGAAGCGGCGGCCATCAAGGAGTCTACGAAGCAACTGGTGCGTGAGCTTACCGACGCCATGCGCCGCAACTTCTAGACCTTCCAAGGCGACCTCATGTATACAGGGCCCGGAGACGAAGAGTCTCCGGGCCTTCAATTTCTCCCGTGCGAGCAGCAATATGGACAGACCCGGCTTCAGCTTCTGCATCTGCCCCGACAGTCGCCTCCTCAAGGACCACATATCCGGGCTGGTCAACGCCACCGAAACCGGCGGAACCTGTTTTGAGCGACAGGTGTTCTGGGGCGACGAGGCTCTTCCCCCCGTCTTCTGGGAACATCTCACGCTGCAAGGGCTCTTCGGCAGCCCCCGCGCCCTTGTGGTGCGCAACGCCCACAACCTGCCCGCCGACGTATGGAAGCGCCTGTCCACAGCCCTCGCCCGTCCCAACCCTCTTGCATGGCCCTTCTTCTGCCTCGAAGTGCCCTTCGAACGCGGGCAACCCAAGATTCCGGCGCATATCGCCAAACTTCGCTGTCTTGACTTCGCGGAACGCAAAGGGTGGGTGTGGCGCAGTCCCGGTCTTGACGAACGTGGCATCCGGCGATTTCTCCAGCAGCGGGCGACCGACGCCGGGGCGCGCTTCGCCCCCGGGGCACTCGACGCCATCGCCGCGGCGATGCCCGCCGATGCCACCGCCGCCGCCACGGAACTTGACAAGTTGCTGCTTGCCGCAGGCCCCGACGCAACGCTCGGCCCCGAACTTGCCAAACTGGTCAGCCATGAGCCCGACCTCGACATCTTCGCCTTCATCAAGGCCCTGCAAGGTGGCAACGCACAGGCCGTATGGCGGCAGGTGCAACGGGACAAGCTTGGCGGAGACAGCATGGTCTTTCCGTTCATCGGCATGCTGTTGCGGGAGACGCGTCAACTCTGGCAACTTCTTTCAGGCGAACCGGTACGCCTTCCCCCGTCGGTGCTTCCCGTCAAGCAACAGCTTGCGCAGCAACTCGGCTACAGCGGGCTTACCCGCATGCTCGACCTGACCCTTGAAGCCGAACGTGGCATCAAGACCGGCGAACGTTCTCCCGAACAGTCTCTCGATGCACTGGTGGCGGGCCTGTTCACCGTCTTCGCCCGCCCTGTCCCACGCCATACAAGGAGAATGTGACCCAACCCCTTGCCCCATGGTCACAACTACTTATCATGTCAGACAAGCCACACTACCACGGCCACAGGGAGCGATTGCGGGAACGGCTGCGAGTCGACGGTACGGGTCTGCGGGACTATGAATTGCTGGAACTGTTGCTCGGCACTGTCGTCCTGCGGCGTGATACCAAGCCTCTGGCCAAGGAACTGCTGCACCGTTTCGGCTCGTTGCGGGGCGTGCTCGATGCACGGACACCGGAACTTCTCGCGGTGAAGGGCTTCGGACCCGGGCTTCTGGACTACTGGCTTCTGCTGCGCGAATGCATGGCACGATACGAAGAGAGTCCTGCACGGGAACGCAAGGTGCTTTGCACCCCGCAGTCGGTGGCGGAGATGGCGCGGATGCGCCTTGGCAACTGCCCGCACGAGGAAGTATGGGTGGCCCTTCTGGACAACCAGAACAGGCTCATCGCGTGGGAACGTGCCACGAAGGGCACGGTCAACGCCTCTGTCATCTATCCGCGTGATGTGCTCGAGATGGCCCTGCGTTGCAGTGCATCGGGCATCATCCTCGTGCACAACCACCCCGGTGGCAACCCTGTGCCATCGCAGCCCGACTTCGAGGTGACCCGCCAGCTTTCGCGTTCGGCGCTGACGCTCGGCATCCGCCTACTTGACCATGTCATCGTGACGGACGAAGATTGTTACAGCCTGAAGGAAGACGGTCTGCTCTAGGAGTTTTCATGCCCCGCCGTTCCTATTCTGTCATCGGCCGTGTCCAGGGCGTGGGCTTTCGTTCATGGACGCGGCGAACGGCCCTGCGCCTAGACCTCCGCGGATGGGTGCGCAACGAACCGGACGGGACGGTGCGATTGTGCGCCGACGGGACGGATGAGGCCCTCGCCACACTGGAGACGGCCTTGCGCAAAGGTCCCATGTTCAGCCGGGTTGACCACGTCGTGAAACATGACGACCCCGCCCATGAAGGCCCGCTACCCGACACTTTCGACATACGTTTCCGAGCACCAGGGAGTGCCAGCGAATGACCCATACGAACGACGACACGAAAAGCACGACCATCGCCACCGTGGACACCGACGACAAGCCGGACACCGTCGTGGATGACGGTGACACACTTGCGGCGGTGCAACCTGCCGACACCCCGGAAGCAGATGGCAAGTCTGCCTCCGGTGCGGATGACGAGAACGCCCCTGCCGCGGAGGCGGATGACGATGCGGGTACGCCCGAATCCGATGACGCTTCGCCTGCATCAGACGACGCAGCACAGGAGACGCCTGAAATCCCGCAGGAGCTTCCCGTCCTGCCCGTACGCGACGTGGTGGTGTTCAACTACATGATTCTGCCCCTGTTCGTCGGGCGGGAGAAATCGGTGCAAGCCGTGGACGCGGCCCTCAACGGCAGCCGCTATCTCATGGTCTGCACACAGCACGACGAACAGGTGGACGACCCCACCCCCGACGACCTGCACCACACCGGCACGGTCGTCATGATCATGCGCATGCTCAAGATGCCCGACGGGCGCATCAAGGTGCTGGTACAGGGTGTCACGCGGGCACACGTGGACGCCTTCACGTCCGAGGAACCGCACATCTCGGCACGGGTCACCCCCATGCCGGAAGTGGACAGCGGCCCCCTGACCGTCGAGCAGGAGGCCATGATGCGCACGGCGCGCGAGCAGAGTGAAAAGATACTCTCCCTGCGCGGCATCTCCACGTCGGAAATCATGTCCGTCCTCAACAGCGTCGACGAACCGGGACGCCTCGCCGACCTCATCGCGGCCAACCTGCGCATGAAGGTCTCCGACGCACAGGACATCCTCGAATGCGTGGACCCTGTGGCAAGACTCGAACTCGTCAACAAGCAGCTCATGAAGGAGGCCGAAGTGGCCTCCATGCAGGCGAAGATACAGAGCATGGCCCGCGAAGGCATGGACAAGGCCCAGAAGGACTACTTCCTTCGTGAGCAGCTCAAGGCCATTCGCCGTGAACTGGGGGAATCGGGCAACGAGGACGAAGAACTCGAGGAACTTGCCCGTGCTCTCGACATCGCCAAGCTGCCCCGGGACGTCCGCAAGGAGGCCGACAAACAGCTTCGCCGACTCGCCGCCATGCATCCCGACTCGTCCGAGGCCACCGTCACCCGCACCTATCTCGAATGGCTCTCGGAATTGCCGTGGCGCAAGCTCTCGCGCGACAGGCTCGACATCCGCAAGGCCAAGGTCATTCTCGACGAGGACCATTTCGGACTCGACAAGGTCAAGGACCGCATCCTCGAATACCTTTCGGTACGCAAGCTCAACCCGGACTCGAAAGGCCCCATCCTGTGCTTCGCCGGGCCTCCCGGCGTGGGCAAGACCTCGCTGGGGCGTTCCATCGCCCGCACACTGGGCCGCAAGTTCCAGCGCATCTCGCTGGGCGGCATGAGGGACGAGGCCGAGATTCGCGGGCACAGGCGCACCTACATAGGCTCCATGCCCGGTCGCATCATCCAGAGCCTCAAGCAGTGCGGCACGCGCAACCCGGTCATCATGCTCGACGAGATCGACAAGATAGGTGCCGACTTCAGGGGCGACCCTTCGTCCGCCCTGCTCGAAGTGCTCGACCCGGAACAGAACTGGTCGTTCAGCGACCATTACCTGAACGTCCCCTTCGACCTGTCGAAGGTCATGTTCATCTGCACGGCCAACCAGCTCGATACCATTCCCGCGCCGCTGCGCGACCGGATGGAGATCATTTCCATCCCCGGCTACACCATGCAGGAGAAGGTCGCCATCGCACGCAGGCATCTCGTCCCGCGTCAGGCCACATCCAACGGCCTCGGAGAGAACGAGATAACCATCGGAGACGCAGCCATAGAGACGCTGGTGCGCGGCTACACGCGCGAAGCGGGACTCCGCAATCTCGAACGCGAGATAGGCTCGGTATGCCGCAAGCTCGCACGCCGCAAGGCGGAGGGAGCCAAAGGCCCCTTCCGTGTGACGCCCGCGCTCACCCAGAAGCTTCTCGGCGCGCCGCGCTTCCTTGAGGACGAGCACGAGAAGGAACTGCTGCCCGGTGTCGCACTCGGCCTTGCATGGACGCCCTACGGCGGCGAAGTGCTCAATGTCGAGGTGTCACCCCTCAAGGGCAAGGGCAAGCTCATCCTCACCGGACAGCTTGGCGACGTGATGAAGGAAAGCGCACAGGCAGCCGTGAGTTACGCCCGCAGCCGTGCAGAAGAACTGGACATCGACCCCGGCTTCGCAGAAGACCGCGACCTGCACATCCACGTCCCCGCAGGGGCGACCCCCAAGGACGGCCCTTCGGCAGGTGTGACACTGGTCACCGCGCTCATCTCCGCACTCACGGGTCGCCCCGTGCGTAGCGACCTGTGCATGACGGGTGAGATCACCCTTCGTGGCAGAGTGCTGCCGGTGGGCGGCATCAAGGAGAAGATTCTCGCAGGCGTGGCGCGTGGTCTCAAGCACGTCGTCATTCCCGCCCAGAACGCCAAGGACCTTGAAGACGTGCCCGCAGACCTGCTACGCCGTATCGAAGTGCATCTGGCATCGCACATCGACGACGTGCTGCCCGTAGCCTTCAAGCCCAACTGAACCGGCACCGGCTGCAAGGTCTGAATGACAAGCCCCCGCCTTTCCGAAGAAGGGCGGGGGCTTTCTCGACGAATCCCCACAGCGGCACCGGGGCCGGGCCGTCCATGGCGTTTGCGCCCGTGACCGGAACCGTACGAGAGGCCATGGTCACGGAAGGACCGGGCGTGGCGGTTCATGCTCTTCGCAGGCGGGTCTTGCCCCCAAGTTCAGGCGCAACCGCATTTGCCGCCGACACGGCGTGACGGAATGAGTCGCCCCCCCTGTCAGACGGCAAGGGCATACGGAACCCGGCACGGCTTGAAGCTGGAGACAGGAGGTCGCAACGTGATGGGATGCGCCCCTTCCCCATCATACGGCTTGCGAATGCGCGAGGGGGGGGAGGCCAGCCCTATCCTGCTGACAACGGCAACGGGCGACGTCGTTCGAGCGTACGAAGCATCCGGTCGAACGGTTGAGGGCGGGAATAGAAATAGCCCTGCCCGTGCGGGCAGCCCACTTCCAGCAGAATCTCTGCCTGTTCCGACACCTCGATGCCTTCGGCGACGACTCCGAGACCCAACGTGCGCCCGAGGTTGGCGATGGACTCAACGATACCCCTCGCCGCCCTCTCCTCGTGCACGCGACTGATGAACGACCTGTCTATCTTGAGGATATCCATGGGGAACTGGCGCAGGTAGTTCAACGAAGAATAGCCCGTACCGAAATCGTCAAGCACGAGGGACAGTCCAAGGTCCTTGAGACGCCAGAGCTTGTCCGTCACTTCAAGCCCTGTCAGCAGCAGGTTCTCGGTGATCTCGAGCTTCACCATCTGTGGCGGGCATCCCGTCTCGCGCAGGATGTCCGTGATGTCCTGCACCATGCGTAGCCTGCGGAAACTGCGGGCCGAGATATTGATGTTGACTGCCAGCGGCCCCTCGAAGGCCTCCTGCAGCGCCACAACGGCAAGGCATCCCTTGCGGAAGACGTGCATGTCGAGGTCGCAGATGAGATTGGACTCTTCCGCCAGCGGGATGAACGTGCCCGGAGCCAGCAGCCCCTGTTCGGGATGCTGCCAGCGCACGAGAGCCTCGAGACCGGTGATGCGTCCCGTCCGCAAGGCCACTATGGGCTGGAAGTACAGCTCGATCTCGTCACCATCGAGCGCCCTGCGCAATTCGTTCTCGCGACGCAGGATGTCCTGTGCCCCGGGAGCAGCACTCGACTCGAACACCACGAACCGGCCCTTGCCGCTATCCTTGGCGCGATACATGGCGATATCGGCATCCCGCAGGATATCTTCCGCCTGCGTGTAGTCGCGGGCGCGGAGCACAGCCCCGATACTGGCACCGGTGTAGACCTCCATCCCCTGCACGAGGAACGGCTGCCGCAACGCAGCCTGAAGACGCTCGATGATATTCACCGACTCGTCAACGTCGCTCATGTCGTCCAGCAGGATGGCGAACTCGTCTCCCCCGAAGCGCGCCATGGTGTCCACCTCGCGCAGGCAGGGTTCCAGACGCCTTGCGAACTGGCGCAACAGCTCGTCACCCGCCTTGTGACCGAGACTGTCGTTGACGACCTTGAACCTGTCGAGGTCGAGAAAGAGTACGGCGAAATGGTAGGTCTCATGGCGACGGGCGCGGCGCAGCGCCGTCTCCACCCTGTCGAGGAAAAGAACGCGGTTGGGCAAGCCGGTGAGCGCATCATGGAAGGCCATGCGTGTCAGCCGCGCCTCGGTCTGCTGCTGCTCTGTGATGTCCTCGACCTGCGCAAGCACGAAGGCCACATCACCCGCCACGTCGCGCACGGCGGTGACGATCTGTCTGCCCCAACGCTGCTCGCCATCCACCCGCAGGAACGGCAGCCGCAGTGACACGGTGTCGCGCCCCTCGGCAAAAGAGCTGCGGCAGGTGGAATCGAGCTCGGATGCGGCCTTCACGGGCAGGAAGGCGTCAAAGCGGCACCCCACCACTTCGGCACGTGTCAGCCCGAGCAGTTCCTCGAAGGCAGGGTTGGCATCCATCAGCAGGCCGTCACGCCCCACTAGGCAGATGCCGGCGGCTGAATGCTCGAAGATGGCCCTGAACCGTGCTTCGCTTTCCTGTAGCGCAAACGCCTTGCGCCGCTCGATGATGGCCCCCGCCACATGTCCCGAGACCAGTTCGAGAAGCAACCGGTCTTCGACCGTGTAGGCATCGCCCTCACGATAACTCTTGCCCGCGAAGACACCGATGACCTCGCCCCCGTGCGTCCGCAGCGGAACGCCTATCCAGTGCCGAGGGCGCGCACAACGCAGGCGGAAGCGCCCCGCGCGCTCAAGCGACTCTATCCCCTGCGCATCAAGGACCAGCGCAGCACCGTTCGTGTAGATGTACTCGCTGATGCCATCGCCGAAGGCGCGGGCATCGCGGCTGACGACACCGATGTCGCGATAGTAGGGATAACTCACCATGCCGCCCGGCCCGTCGCAGAGTGCGACATAGCAATGTTCGAACGGCATCAGCGACCGGAGTATGCGATGGAAGCGCGCCACCAGGGAAGGCAGGTCACGTTCATTGAGACGCGCGTAGGCGATGAGGTCGAGTGCGGCGCGCACCTTGTCGGCCACGTCCGCCCCCGGAACAGAGGCATCCTCTCCCGCCTCGGGCTGCACCAGTTTGACGATGCGTGCGACGCGCCCAGAGATGTCATGTTCGGCGTAGAGAGTCACCCGCGCAGTGAACGTTTTGCCGCCCTCGCCGCAAAACCGCTTGCGGCACATGCCCCCCGGAACCTTTCCGGCTGCGATGCGCATGAACAGCGAAAGGACCTCTGTCGTGCCTTCAAGGCCGACGAAACCCGAAGAGAAGAGGGAAGGCGGCGGGCAGTCACCGCACCCCAGAAGGCGTGCCAGCTGCGGGTTCATCTCCAGCAGGTTGCCGGCACCGTCGAAAACCGCCACCCCCACACTGGCATTGGCACCGGACACACCCCCACGGGAGGCCGTCACACCATGCATGCCGCCACGTACGGCCCGCAGCAAGTCGCCCACGGGTGCTGCAGCCGAAGCATATTCAAGGCCGGTGCTGTCGGAGGAACGCGAGACATCCCCCCCGGCAACAATCGGGGCTTCGTGCGCACTCCCGGGGAGACCGCCTTCCTTACCGGAAGGCATCTCACGGGATTCGCGGCTATCGGGCAGAGTGCTCATGTGTCGTCAGTCCCGTGAAGGCAGGTCTACTGGCCAAAGGACGGCACATCCACAACAGAAAACCATACAGGTCGAAGCGGCCATGCTCCGAGGATAATGCCTCAAGCACTACGGTCACGCGGGGTATCCCACGAAGAGGACCGGAAATTCACGAGAAAAGCGGACGGGCATCCGTGCGCACATCTCCCCCTCTTCGTAGATGAAGCGAGAAGACTTGGCAACCTGACGGCTACGTGCCGTCAGGCCCTTCCTCGGAGGCTTCACCCTTTTCGCACTCCGCCCCACGAGAGTGGGCGAGGCTTCCGGCATCAAGGATGTCGCGGTACTCGTCCCCATAGAGTGAGAGCATCACCACGGTGAAGCTCAGAATCAGCGGGCCATCGAGAATGCCAAGCATCCCGAAGGCCTTGACCCCTCCGAGGATGGACAGGAAGATGAAGAACACGGGCATCCCCACGCCGCCACGCATGAAGTAGGGTCTGAGGATGCTGTCCGCGCCCACGACCACGATGCCGCACCAGAGTGACAGGAAGAGGGCCGACTCCCACTGCGATGTCAGCAGCAGGTAGCACACGGCAGGAACCCACACGAGTCCTGTGCCGACAACAGGCACGAGAGAGGCGAACGCCATCAGCGTTCCCCAGAACAGGGCCGGAATGCCCACCGCAGCCAGCGCCACGCCTCCGAGAAGCCCCTGGATGACCGCGACGAGAAGTCCGCCCACGAGGACGGAACGCCCTACGCGGCGCAATTCGAGGATGATGCGGTCCTGCTGGTCGATACGCAACGGCGAGAGATACCGCACACGCTGTACCATCCACGCCCCGTCCTTCAGCATGAAGAACATGCACAGCAGAAGCAGCAGAAAATGTCCGAACAGCAACAGGGTGTTGCCGAGGACGTACGTTCCCCACTGCAGCAGGGTCTGCCCTGCCGCCCTTGAAGCCTGAACAAGGCTGCTGCGCACGTCGAGTTGGGCGGGGTCGATGAAGGGCAGATTCTCGCGCACCCATGCGATGTAGGGCGCGAGGGCGGCGTCGTTGAGACCGTCCAGACCGCCATGCCCTGCCAGCCAGCGCGTGATGGCGGACACCGAAGCCACCGCCTGCGGAATGAGGCCGATGACGAAGACGACGACAGGGATGACGACCAGAATCACCACGCCTGCAAGCACCAGTAGCGCTGCGGGCACCGGCCTCTCGCCAAGGTATGACGTCAGCCTGCGGTAGAACGGGTAGATGCTGGCACTGAACACGCTGGAGAGGATTATGGTGTGCAGGAACGGGGCCACAAGCTGATAACTGAGATACAGCGAAAGCAGCAGCAGGGCGAAGAGGAACCAGGCGAAGAGATTGCGGGAGGTCGAGACGTGATGGCGTCCGCTGGGCACATTGTTCATGGGGATTCCTGTAGTGGTGACGCGGGTCACATCGCCCCGGCAGGCTTGCCGGCGAGGCCGCAGTAGCCGGTGTCGTCCACGGAACGACGCTCGGGATACCTGAAACGCCACATCATGCATGCACTGCCCTGACATGGAGCAGGCTTGTCCGCCACGGGCGGCAGAAGCGGACAGATACGGGCTGCGGCATCACTCGCTGTAACGAACATGGTACGCACCTCCACGGGGATGGAACGGTGGCGGGGCATCCGCCGCAGCCTTCAGCCACGGCGCCGGGCCTCGCGAAAAGTCCGGCTCACACCGCGTCGAACAGCCGCGCCACGGCATCTGGCACGGCATCTGGCCCGGCATCAAGGTCGAGAACGCCAAGGTCGGCCTCTCCGGTCTGAAAAGACCGCTCATCATCAAGTACCACTCCGAACAGGGCAAGGCACAACCTGTCAAGCAGGTAGGCCCGGCGCCTCGCTTCGTCGCCATCAATCGCCGGTGCGCTCATGCCTTGCATCATGAGCATCTCCATATTGTAGCGGGCAAGTCGGGCGAAGAAGGCATCAGCTTCGCGGGCGGCCCGGACAAGCCTGTCTCGACGACGACGCACCGCTGCCACCGGGTCGCCGCCCTCCGGAAGATTCTCGAGGATGTCCAGCCAGAGGCGAAGCACTTCTTCGCCATGGGGCGACGTGACGGGCACACACCTGAAAAACGAGGCAACAAGGTCCGCATGGAACACCGTGCACGGGATGCGTGCGGCGCGCACTGCCAGCCGCGCCTGTACGAGCGCCTCCCCGGACAGCACCGCCGCCATGACACGCGTCGTCGAGGCATCCGGCCCGGCGTCGAGGCGAAGTCGCCCGACCAGTGACGAGAGGTCGGCCACGGACAGAGACACAGAGCCTATCACGCCCCCGTCCTGCCGCACATCGACAGCAAAGGTGCCAGCGTCCACACCCGGCACCGCAGCTCGCAGGGCGTCCACGACTTGTCCCGCAAGCAGGCAGGAGGCCCCCCCATCGCCCGCCTCGAGCAGTATCGTCTCCACCTCATGCCGCAACGCCGGGCCGGGTGAGCAGAGATAGTCAAGCACGGTGTCGTGGTCGGGGTGGGAGGGGTCGCCCAGCACATCAGCAAGCGCCTGTGCCGACGCATCTCCCAATTGCGACGCAAGAAAGGCTGACGTCGGGGGGTCGACCTCAAGCCCTTCCCGCAACGCCCGCAGCAGGGTTGCTGCGAGGCGTCCTACCGCGCTGCCGCTTCCGCAGCCTTCGCCTCGTTCCACAACTCGTCCTTGTCGTCGAGGGACAGCGCGGGAAAATCGAGACCGCGCTCGCGGGCCAGTGCCTCCATCCTGCGGAAACGGCGCAGGAACTTGAGGTTGGTCATATCCAGTGCCGTGTTGGCCTTGATTCCCTTGCGCCGACCGAGTTCGACCAGCGAGAAGATGAGGTCGCCAAGTTCGTTCTCCTGTGCGGCCTTGTCGTCTCCGGCCAGCACGTCCAGCAGTTCGAGCCATTCGGCCTCGACCTGCCGTTCCACATCCTCGTCTTCGGGCCATGTGAAGCCTACGCGGGCAGCCTTGGAATGGATACGGTACGCCTTGAGAAGCGGCGGCAACGAGGCTGGCAGGCTGTCGTACACGCCTTGCGGTTCGCCTTCGGCATCGGCCTTTTCGGCGCGCTTGATGCTCTCCCAGTTACGGAGGAACTCATCGCGGTCCGCATAGGTCGTATCCGAAAACACATGCGGGTGACGGCGAATCATCTTCGCGGCGTTGTTGGCCATGGCGTCATCAAGGGTGAATGCCCCCTTGTCGGCGTAGAGTCTGCCGAGGAAGGCGAGAAGGAACATGACATCGCCCATCTCTTCGCGCACTTCGTCCGCATTGCCGCTGCGAATGGCCTCCACCAGTTCGAAGCACTCCTCCACGAGATAGTCGCAAAGCGATTCGGGGGTCTGCTCCTTGTCCCACGGGCAGCCTTCAGGGGCGAGGAGACGGTCGATGACATCGGTGAGACGGGCGAGGGATGCGTTGTCCTTGGTCATGTGATGATTCCCGGACGCCGGAAGGCGTCAGTTTACAATCTGTTGAGGGAGATAGCCCTTGATGAACGAGGTCACCTTGGCGAGATGGGGTATGACGCGCGAGTCGCGCACGAAAGAGGCGTCGGGCAGAAAGTGCATCAGCACCGCCAGCAGGATGGAGCATATGATCACCCCCTTGGCCACGCCGACCGCACCCCCGGCAAGATGGTCAAGCCACCCCGCGAAGGAGAGTACCAGCAATTTCCGGATGATGCGTGCCACGATGGAGACCACGAGCAGAACACCGAGGAAGACGACCACATAGGAGAGCACTCCCACCCATGCGGGGTCTTCGACCACGCGACCGACATAGGCCGCGGCATCGGCGTGATGCCTGTTGGCAAGCCAGAAGCCGCCGATGACACCGACGAGTCCGGCGACCTCCTCCACAAGACCACGGAAGAGCCCGCGCAACGTGAAGAGGCCCAGAACGGCCAGAAAGGCGATATCCAGATAGTTCGGCGTCATGATTCTCCCGGCGGGGCACTGGTGACGTGATGGACGGATGGCCGCGCCATGCCTTGGCGAGAGGTGCGGCGTCGTGGCTTCGGGGTTATCAGAACTTGTCGCGGAGTGGAAGCGCCCAACCCGGTTGCCACGCGGCCATGCATTCGGCTAGATTGACCGCCGGAGTCACGATGCGCACACTCAGCCTCAACAGACTGCTTCCCGGCATGGTTCTCGTCGAGACCGTGCGGGATATCAACGGGCGTCGCCTTTTTCCCGCCGGACACGAAGTCACCGAATCCACTCTGCGCATTCTCGCCATGTGGGGAGTCACAGAGGTCGTCGTTGATGACAGGTCGCCAGCCACTTCGGGTGCCCACACGGACTCAAGGGCAGACTTGCAGGCACATCCCCACTCCATGCCATCTCCGACATGGGCCGAGGTGAAGCGCCGCTTCCACGGTTGCGACATCGAGCATCCCCACAACCGGGTCATGGCTGAAGAACTTGCCACACGCCTTGAGGAAAGGTCGCCCTGCATCTTGGGTGCTGCCGACATCTCAACGGGTCATGTGGATGCGCAGTGTGCGTGCCCGCCCCCCGTAGACAGGCCCACGCTGCTCGAACTCGGCACCAGACTCGCCACCCTGCCCGAGACATTCCACAGACTCACCGAGGTCCTTCACGACCCCATGAGCACCGCCGCCGATGCCGCGGAAATCATCAGTTACGACCCCGACCTCGCCTCACGCCTGCTGCGCTTCGCCAACAGTGCCTATTTCGGGCTGCGCTCGCCGGTAGACAACATCAACCGCGCCGTCATCGTCATCGGGGTCGCGCAACTCATGGTCATCGCCACCGGCACATGCCTCATCAGGTCGTTTCGAGGCATTCCGTCGCGCATGGTCGACATGCGAACCTTCTGGCAACATTCGGTGGCATGTGGCGTGGCTGCCCGCATCCTTGCCGTACACGCGGGACTGGAGGCGACCGACCGGCTCTTCCTCTCCGGGCTTTTGCATGACATCGGCAGGCTGGTGACTTTCATCCACCTCCCAGACCATGCCGCCTGCCTGTTGCAGGAAGCGGCGAGACGACAGGTGCGTCTCGTCGACATCGAAGAGGAGATTGTCGGGGCCGACCACGGAGAAATCGGGGCCGCACTGCTCACACACTGGAACTGCCCCCCCTACCTCGTAGACGACCAGCGCGCCGTGCACGCGCCAGACATCCCCGAAAGGCGCCATGCCATCCTCGCCGCTGCCGACGCGCTCGCCAATCTCTTCGGCCCGGGCTCCAGCGGTGAACGGCTCATGCCGCGCCTCAGCGCCGAAACCTGGCAGGCCACGGGACTGGCCCCTACAGCTTTCGCCACCGCAGCAGCACAGCTTGAAAGACAGGTCGGCGACCTTCTACAATGCATGGAGGCCCGGTGACGGACCATCAGACATCGCTCCCTCTTGGCGAGCACATCCGCCATCTTGAGGACCAGGCACGTCTGACCCTCGACATCCTCGACATGGCGACGGAACTGTCCGACTTCCAGACCCTGACAAACCGCAAGGCGACGCCGGAACAGATACTCAGCGAGACGCATGCCCGCCTGAGCGACCTCATTCCGTTCGCCACCACGTGCTTCATGCTTGTCGTCGAAGGCACTTCCGATTTCATGCCCGCCCTGTGCATCCCCGAATCACAGCAGGCGTTCATCGACGACGAGGTACGGCATCTTACCGAGAGCGGTCTTTTCGCCCTTGCCATCAGGGAGAATCGGCCCATCACCATCTATTCGCGCAACGGCACGCACCGTCTCGTCTTGTGCGTGCTGGCCACGACAGCGCGCGTGCGGGGCATGTTCATAGGGGTTCACCCGCGTGACGCCCGCAATGTCTCAGCCGTGCTCCTTTCCCTCTTGCGGCTGGTCTTGCGCCAATGCGCCAACGCCATTGAAGTCCACGAACTCGATGCCATGCGCCGTAGTGACGACAGGCAAATCAACGCGCTCTTCAATGGCCTGACCATCCCCGTCTTCGAGACGGACGCAGCCGGAGGCTTCCGGCACATGAACCCCGCAACCCGGATGATTGTCGCACGCGCAGCGCTCAAGGGCGATGCAGGGCTGCTCGACATCGTACACCCCGATGACAGACCGAGGCTGGCTGAAAGGGTCGGGCTAGCCATGCAGCACAGCCATCCCGTGACATTGTCATGCCGGCTCGTGGTCGATTGCAACGGTTCGACCGATGTACTGTTGCACCTGACCCCCGTCATGGCTACGACACGCTGTGTCGGGCTACGGGGTGTGGCCATTCCTGCAAGTGACCTTGCCTAGTGCAATATCCACTGCTAGATTGCAGGTATGAACATGCCACTTGCGACAATGCAATCTGCGTCCGCCCCCGCCACCATACTCATCATTGATGACGACGCCTCTGTCCGCATGGGGCTGAAGGCCCTGCTTGAGGACGAAGGCTTCTACGTCATGGATGCGTCTTCAGGGCCAGAGGGACTGTCCATGTTCGCGACATCGCCGCCAGACCTTGTTCTGGTAGACCTTGCCATGCCCGACATGAACGGGCGCGATGTCGTGCGCCACCTGCACAGTGCCGACCCCCTCGTCCCTGTCATCGTGGTCTCCGGCACCGGTGTGCTCGAAGACGCCGTGGGAACCCTTCGTGACGGGGCATGGGACTATGTCGCGAAACCCATTGCCGACACCGCAGGCTTCGTACGCCTTATCCGCAGGGCCCTCGAAAGGGCAGCCCTCATCGCCGAGAACACGGCCTACAGCAACGGTCTTGAACAGATGGTGCGCCAGCGCACCGCCGAACTCGAGGCGGCATCGTCGCGCCTGCACACCACTCTTTTCGCCACCGTCGAATCTCTCTCCAAGCTCACCAACCTCAAGGACGCCTACACCGAAGCGCACCAGTGCCGTGTCGCCATCATCGCCACCACCATCGGAGAAGTGCTGGGCTACGAAGGGGAAAGACTGGACGGGCTGCGTGTCGCCGCCACGTTGCACGACATCGGCAAACTTTGCATTCCATCGGAATTTCTGACCAAACCAAGAGGGCTCGATCACCACGAGATGGCATTCCTGCGACAGCATCCACAATTCGGGTACGAGATTCTTGCCGATATCCCCTTTCCCTCGCCTGTAGCCGACATCGTGCTCCAGCACCATGAACGGCTCGACGGTTCGGGCTATCCCGCAGGTCTGCGTGGAGATGCCATCCTTGCCGAAGCCCGCATCATCGCCGTTGCCGACGTGCTTGAGGCCATCTGTTCTCACCGCCCCTACAGACCCGCCCTGCCCCTGTCCTACGCCATGAGCGAGATCGAAAGCGGCATGGGCACCCTCTTCTGCCCGCAAGCGGCTGGCGTGTGCCTTGACCTTGTCCGCAGCGACGACCCGCGCCTTCATGCCTTCCTTTCCACAGCATCCTGACCGGGAGAACTCCATGGATATCGAGATCAAATGCTTTGCCACACTTTCGCGCTTCACTCCTGAAGGGGGCCGTATGCAGCTTGACGGCGGAACGACCGTTGCCGGGGTGATGCAGGCGCTCGGCATCGCGGCGGACGACGTCAAGATCGTCTTCATCAACGGCATTCACGCCACGCCGGAGACGGTATTGCAGTCCGGCGACAGGCTTGGCCTCTTCCCTGCCGTGGGTGGCGGCTAGCAATCCACCGTCGCTATCCCCCGGACCGCGGGAAGGGGGGAATGTCCACGCCTCCGCCCATGGGAAGCCGGCAACGTCACCGGGCCGTGGTCTTCTGGGCCGCGACAGCAAAAAGGGCCGAAGCTTTCGCTTCGGCCCTTTGCATTACAACGGTACGAGGGCACATACCTTGCTGCCCGCGGCACGCCCTACAAGAGAGCCTACCCCACCGGCAACCGGTACAGCTTTAGACCTTGGCCTGCTGCAACTCCTCCACCGAGAAGTCCCACACGACATTGTGCGGAGGCAGGGGTTCGCGCTTCATGAACGCGGGCAGTTGGTCGTCTTCGGGAGTGAACCCTGCATCGGCATTGAACTTCTGCTCCACCTTGAGAACATCGGTACCGATGGCGATGAAGTCGTTCGGAGTGAAGTCTATACCGTGGCGCGCCGAGACCATGTCGCAGATGCACTGCACGGCATCGGGGGTGTCGAGCACCGCGAACGCAACGAACAGGCACAGACCCAGCGAGTCGACGGTAGCCGTGGCGACCTGCAGGGCCTTCGAGGTTTCGACCTGCCCTTCCTTGCCTAGCGGGTTCACGTCACCGCCGACCTTGAGCATGTTCTGGCAGATGGCGTAGCCAGCCGTGTGGTCGGCCCCCATGGTGGTGGTGGCATAGGTCACGCCAACACCCTTGGCTGCACGGGGGTCGTAGGCGGGCATGGACTGGTTCTTCACGGTGGGGACCCGGTCGATGCCGAAGGCCTGCGCCGCGAAACCGACACCCGAACCGATGATGCGGCCGAGGGCGTCGGAGGGGTCTGCGATGCGGGCAAGCAGCTTCAATGCCGCCTTGCCGTCGCCCCACGGGATGATGCCCGCGTCCATGGCGATGGCAACGGTGTTGCCTATCTCGATGGTGTCGACACCGAGGTCGTCGCACATCCTGTCCAGCCGCGCGATGTCATCGATGTCGGCAATCAGGGAGTTGCCCCCGAAGGCCCACACCGTCTCGTATTCGAAACCGGAGGTGATGTACTCGCCAGCCGGGTCGACATAGTTCTGGGAACACTGGATGATGCACCCGGCGTGGCAGCCTTCCTTGACCTTGCCACCACGCTTCTCCATGTACTCGGCCATGACTTCGCCGCTGATCTTGGGGGCATGCTCACAGCGACCGGTACGGAAGTTCTGGGTGGGGAACGCACCCGCCTCGTTGATGATGTTCACGAGGATGGCCGTCCCGAAGCCGGGCAAGCCCTGCCCCGTGACAGGGTGGGCGCGCAGGATCTCGGCCCAGCGCTTCGAAGCGGCCTTGAAGCGGGCTTCATCGGCGTATCCGAAGCGCGTACCGCCTTCGTCATCGATCACGATGGCCTTCACACGCTTCGACCCCATGACGGCACCAAGCCCGCCACGCCCTGCCGCACGGGCGGGACGTCCCCACGGGTCGGAGAACTGGATGGAGGCGCCGGTGAGAAGCGACTCGCCGGCAGGGCCGATGAGCATGGCGCAAGCCTTCTTGCCGTAGCGTTCCGATACGGCATCCATGCAGGCATAGGTGCCCTTTCCGGCCATGTCTCCCGCCTCATCGAAGCGCACGCCATCCTTCGTCAGGACGATGTTGACCAGAGGTGCATTGGGTTCGGGCTTGTCTTCAAGCACGAGGGCGAGAATGTCGAGTCGGGCAAGCTTCTGGCAGAACGAACCACCGGAGTTGCTCTCCTTGATGCCGCCGGTGAGAGGCGACTTGGCCCCGATGGAAATACGACCGGAGTTCGCCGCACCTGTACCGGACAACAGGCCGATGGCAGCCACGATCCTGTTCTCTGCGCTCAGCGCATGCGTATCCGCTGGAACCTCGTCCTGAACAAGGCGCGAAGTGAGAGAGCGCCCCCCAAGTCCTGCGTACTTTCCCGGTTCTTCGAACCTCCAGCTACGCTCCCTTGTATTGATACGTAGTATCCTCGGCATGACATACACTCCTGTTGCAGACTGAAATGTGGCAGCATCAACCAATGCCTTTCGACACCGAATATTGCTCACTATACTATTTTAGTACATACCTACCTATGACAGCATCGTCAAAGACAAGTGCAATGCCCTACAGGTCACTATAGCTGCCTATGTGTCATTCACACTCTTTATAAAGCCCAGTAAAAGAGATTGCTGCATGAATAGAACCATAAACGACCAAGAATTACTCATTATGACACCATCGACATTATGGCGCCTTCTCCTGCAGGAAGGCGTATTTCTCGACGTGACGACGGGGACGTCACTTCGCAGTCTGCTGACCGGTCAGTTGGGGCTTGCCCCCGACTACGTCGAACGACACGTGGATGCCGTCTTTCTCGACGGGCACCCCATTGACGACATCGACAGGACAAGCGTCCCTGACGGGGGGCGGATTGCCATAGCCGGGGCACTTCCGGGGGCGGCGGGCATCGCCATGCGCCGCAACAGCCCGGTAGCCGCCTTGAGGGGCGGCATCACCGGCACCAACGATACGGACAAGCCAACAGAAGAACGGGGACGCATCCAGATGCGCATCTTCGGACTCGTCCTGCACACAGTGGCACACAAGCTGCTGCAACGCGGCGTCATCGTCGAAGCCGCACGCATCGCGTCATTCCTGCGCGAAGACGAAAAGGCTACCGTCCTGTCGCATGGGCACCCGGAAGACCGCGACGCAGTCCTGACCCGACTCGTGACACAAGGGACAGAGGCAATCGAATGCCGTGTGATGATTGCCGATGGTAACGGGACCTTGAACCCGGCAGACAGCTGACCCCGGGTACGTCACGCATTCCGGAAGCGAGACGTCCATAAGAGACGTTTCCCCCGTCCGGGAATCGCTGTTGCCATCGACGGCGTGTACCTGCCGACTCATTCGAAACGGGCGATGCGTCCTGCTTCAGTGCCCATGCCGACGTGTCGCGTCCCCACCCCGCAATCCGGCACACCGCCTGCCTCTCCTTGCGGGAACGGTTTTCCTGAAACCCTTCCGGACGCAAAAACGGGCATATGCCGATGACATATGCCCGTTGTCACTGAAAACCGAAAACAGATCGTCCCGGACGGCTTCCGCCGATGCAGAAGGCGTCGCCCGATACGGCTAGTTCTCCCGCTCGTACCCCGGCAACACCAGCGACGAGGGTGCTCCTGCCTGCCCCTGTCCCTTGGGACAGTCACTCTGAAGGTGGCATATCTCGCAGCCGCCCTTGAACGGGTAGTGCGTGACCACAGCGTACCGGCGCGTGAGATTGCCCACCTCATTGTAAGGCACTCCCTCGGCAGCCATGGCTGCGCGCAGCTTCTCGGTGGGCTTCGGTGCCGGGGCACAGCCCGCATCCTCGATTTCAGGAAGGACTTCGTGCACGACACTCATGCACATGGTCTGTGCAAGGGCGTTGATGATGAAGGCATCGGAAGGTGCCTCTTCCCATGCCCTGTCGACCTCATCCTCGACGCTGGCATCGAGCCATACAGCAAGATACTGGATTTTACCGGTGTCGATGCGGCGTACGTTGAGGGACGGCAGCCAGGCTTCCCACCTTTGGGCAAGGCGCTTCATGACGTCGCCACCGATGCGCGTCTCCTGACAGGTGCTCATCAGAAGCTCTATGTCGAAATAGGGCTGAATCGAGATGGCTTCGGATGTATGTTCGGACATGGGGTGCTCCTATGATGGGATTGATGCGGAGGTTCACCGTACAATGGCGCAAGCACCTTCACGCGAAAGCCTCCCGGCACGGCATCCTCGTGGTGACGAGCGACCAGAGGCACCATGCGCCAGAGACTTTGAGCAGAAGCTGGCGTCGCCGTCAAGACGATGCGCCCCCGGCAGGTGACCCGTGGTCCGCGTTCATCCGGCTGGAGACGGCTGCGGAAATCACCGGGAAGGCACATGCGCCCGCTACGGACACGGCACCGCCATGGCTGCTTTACTTCACCTGCCAAGTCTCGTAAAATCCGCCGCATGTAACATGGAGAGAGCCATGCCGGTCGCCTTTTCCCGTTTCGCCCCGCAAACGTGCCCCTTCGGTGGCCCCTGCGAATACGAGCTTTACCGGGCAACCAGCGACCCGTGGAACGACCCGCCCTACCTGCCGCCGCCCTATACCCCGCTCATGGATGACGCCGCCATCGTCATCGGTGACCTTGAGGCGGATGCACGCCTGCAACGCGCTCAAGCCATCGTCAAGGCGCGCTCGAAGACGGCGGCTGCTGCGATGGGAGGCATATCCATCCCCGAACGCTGGGCGGGCACCATCATACAACACCGCATTTGAGCGCCCTTCGGGGCGCATCTTTCGCAAGGAGCGTCCATGAGTCAGGGCAAATACCCCACCCGTATCCGCTATGAATATGAACAGGACCCCGATACCCGCCTGCGTTACGCGCACGGCGTATGGGGGGGCATCAACCCGCAGGGCGAGGTGGAGATGAACTTCTACCTCGAAAGCGACAAGCTTCCCCCGTTCTCGGAACGCATCGTCGCCCCCGACGGCAGCTTCGGTCATGAAGTGGCACCCTACGACGAGGACGTGAAGGTCATCACCCGCCACATCCACTCGAAGCTCATCCTCAATTATCACTCGGCACGCGCCATCCTCGAATGGCTGGAAGACAAGGTCGAGACGCTGGAGATGGAAGAGGAAGGCGCGCCGCTCATGTACGACGGTGATGCCGGACTGGAACAGTAGCCGCGAAAGGGTTCAGCCCCAGTCTGCACTCGGACGCCCCCCTGCCACCAGTGGTGGCGTCTAGGGCACGGCGGGATAGACAGACGAAGGACAGCGGTCGTTCCGTGCACCATGTGGACTGGCCGCAGATACGTCCCGGCAGCCGCGTAGCGTTCCCTCCTGCACATCGCCCCGTCGGGATTGGGGGACGTACAGTCCGGGAGACATCCGGTATCAGTATTTCAGCTTCTGATGCAAAGAGCACCGGGTGGCGGGCCCATCCGGTGCTCTCTTGCTTCGTGACGAACGGATAACGAACGGCCTTCATCCCCGCCCTGTCAGACGCTTCAGGACACCCCGCACGCGTCCCACGACAGGCGCGGCCACATCGGGCGCGAAGCGACAGGCCAGCACAAGGTAGACCACCCCGAAAACGCCACCGCTCACACCCAGTGCGCCAAGGGCCTCGATAGCAGGCGGCAACGGCACTATCGCACGGGCCCATGCAGGAAGTGACGTCGCACAGAACCATGCCCCCACCATGGCAGGAACACAGACGGCAAGCGACCGCAACGCGGCACCCAGACTGCCTTCAAGCCCGCCGCCACCATGACGTCTGCGCCAGACCAGTGTGAGCAACACGGTGTAGACCACGACACCGCATGTCCCGGCGAGCGCTACGCCCGTGGCACCGAGGCTCTTCGCCCCGATGACGTACAGGGGCAACGTGGTCAGTGTGGCGACAGTGCCGACAACCGCGGGCGTCACTGTATCCTGCCGCGCATAGAATCCCCGGCCGACCACCTGCTGCACAGCCCAGAAGGCCACGCCGCACAGCATGATTTGCAACAGCGGTGTGGCCGCCAGCGTCTCGGTCGTGGCGAAGTCCCCCCCCTGAAAGATCAGACGTAGTGTGGGTTCGGCAGCAGCGGCCATCCAGAGAGCAAGCGGCAGGATGACCACCAGCGTATTGCGAAGGGCCGTCCGCATGGTCTCATCAAAGGCCGCACCGTCGCCTTTCGCGGCCAGCGCAGCGAGAAACGGGTACGACGCCACGCCCGCCGCCTGCGCCACTACACCAACGGGGACGAGCATGATACGTCGGGCATAGTTGAGAAGACTGACGGCCCCCTCACCGGCCATAGAACCGAAGACCCGCACGAACTGCTCGTCCAGCACCACGATGGACTGCCCCAGCATGAGAGGCAGCGCCAGCAGCACGAAGCGACGCAATTGCGGATGCCGCAACACCGGACGCAACGACAGCCCACCCGACCGCACGGCAAGCAGCGGCAGCAGCAGACTGCCCAGCGCCGCACCGCCGAGAACCCCCCAGCAGAAGCCCTCCATGCCACGGTCGAGCATGAGCAGCCCCCCGGCGATGATGCTGCCGTTATAGACAAGGGGGGTCAGCGCGGGAACGGTGAACTGCCTCCGGTGGTACAACAGGGCCGTCAGACAGGCCCCCGGAAGGAAACACGCCTGCGCGGGAAGCACGATTCGCAGAAACCGCGCAAGACGGGCCGATTCCACCTCGCTGAAGCCGGGTGCCGCCAGATGTGCCAGCTGCGGCGCAAACCACCACGCTACGGCGGTGAGTGAGCCTATGGCCATGGCGACCCACCAGAAGGCGGCAGAGAAGAAACGCCAGCCATCGTCGGCATCCCTTTCAAAGGCAGCGGCAAGCAGGGGAATGAGGGTGATGGAGAAATAGCCCCCTGCCAGAAGATAATTGAGAAAATCCGGGATGACGAAGGCTGCGAAATAGATGTCGGCCTCGGCCGACGCCCCGAAATGCCACGAGATGACCTTGTCGCGCACAAGGCCCATGAATCGGGAAAGGAAGATGCTGACGGCCAGCAGCAGCGCTGCCGCCCCCATATGCTGTACGCGCGTGAAAAGTCGCATGATTGTCCGGGCCTCCTGACGTGACGAAGAACTATCCTATCAGGGCACTTTGCGCCACACGCCCCATGCGAACGGACAATGGCAGCAGTAGTACTACAAAGAACCACAGAACTTCATTTTCAACATACTGAAAAACAAACTATATCCCTTCATCTCAATATATATTTTATTGTTGACGTTTTTTCTGCGACCATGCTATTCCTGCGTCACTCATGACGAGGGTGCGAGGGACTTGGCCCGATGACCACCCGGCAACCTGTGCAGGCGAGACGCCGTCAGCCAGCACAACGGTGCCAACCAGCCGCGACGGGAACGCGGGAACATGAGGCCAGGCTTGCGGCGTCGGCCTCTCCGTTGTTGGGGAGGTTTTTTGTTTTTCGGGTCGGCAGCACGACACATGTCGTGGCTGCAGGTGGGTGGATTTCAGGCCGTTGCACGCCCACCGCAAAAAAGAAAGGTTGCTAACGCTAGGGCGCGTGCCACGCGCATAGGGGAACACGATGAAACATTTCCTGCACAAGACTCCGGTTCAAGGTGAGCATGTCATCTACTTTCTCTACCACAACGAGGAAGCGCCCATGCCCGTCCAATGGACCGATCCCCTCGAGCTTCTCGGTGATATCTCGCGCCTCGACCTCGATGCGTCGCAGATGGACGAATTGCGTGCCATCATCGCCGAAGAAGTCAGGGCCGAAGGAGCGGAGACGGTCTGGAATGGCCGAGCCTTCCGCAAGAACATCATCCATTCCTTCGGTCATGTGATGTAGCCATCGCCCTCACGTCGTTCCGAAACGCCCGCGCCGCAAGGTGCGGGCGTTATTTTATGTTCTGCACCGCATCAACGCGACTCCCGCGTCACTTCGCAGAGAAACGTTGAGCCATAACATCGATACCGAAACCCCACGCACACATCGCCCTGTGATATCTTTTCACGACAGCATGGCCTACCCAAAGGGCACGCAGAGTTCGACTGCCCCACAAACTGGCACTACCAGAACCTTCATAGACATTGCACCGCCCATTCACATTGCATACCCTCGCATCTTTCATCCAACGATTGATTGCAGGAGTATCCGCAATGAACATCCTGAAACGCTATATCGCAGTACGCTACATATTCTCCGTCATCTGCGTCCTGTCTCTCGTAGGATGCATTTTCGGCTGGTATACCTACACTACACAAGTTCACCGCGAGATGGACTACAACGAATCGTTCGGCGAGGCACGGCTTGGCGACATCGCACAGGCGCTACAGGACTGGATAGGCAGCCAGGCGCAACTGGCGCAGGTTCTGGCGCGCGACGAGAGCGTCATAGCCGCCTGCCGTGAACCATGGAACGCCGAAAAGGCCGAGCAGGCCCGAAAGATGCTGCAAGGGTTCCACGACGCCTACGGGTTCTATGAGAACATTCCGCTGGCTGCGAACCTGCCGGACGGGCGCACCTTCACCGTCAATGTCGGGGGTGAGGAGCGTGTCATCAGGGACGGCGCGTTCTTCACAGACACGGTGCACGGCAAGACACTGGGCAAAGGAGGAGCACAGCTGAGCTTCAACCGTGCCACCCGCGAAGGTCGCCCCTACTTCATCAGTGAAGTCTACCCCAGCCTGCTGCGCGGCAACCCCATCTTCGTCATCGCCGCCCCGGTCATTGACGGAGGACGCAACATCGGCACCATCATCCTCGCCCCCCGCATGGACTACTTCACCGACAAGTACATCAAGGGCGCGACCATCGGCAGGACGGGGCATTTCTTCTTCGTGGACGACCGGGGGATGTTCATCGCACACCGTGACCGCGCCATGATTCTCGACAAGAATGCGGCCTCCACCCACGGTGAGTACGTACGACGGCTCATCGACGCCAAGGGCTCCTTCATCGCCACAGACCCGGCAGGCGTGGCGTACCGGTACATGAGCCGCAGGGTCGACATCCCTTCCGACAGCATCGCGCACCGCTGGTTTCTCTGTTCTGCCCAGCCCGTGGACGAGATCACGGCGTCTGCCGACGACTTCCTGACCATGCTGCTGGCGGGCGGGGGGCTTCTGCTGGTCATCCTTGGCGGGGTGCTCATCCTGCTCACCCGTGCCATCGTCAGCAAGCCTCTCGGCAAGGTCGTGGCGTACGCCCGCGCCATCGCCTCCGGTTCGTTCGATACGCGGCTCGCCGTGGACAGAAGCGACGAAATCGGCGAACTGGCGAGCACCCTCTCCGACATGACGGTCAACATCATCGGCGAACTTCAGGAGGAGACGGGCTTCATGCAAGGCATCCTCCGAGGCATCCAGAACCCCTTCGCCGTGGTGGACGCCACCCTGCACATCCGCAACTGCAGTCAGAGCATGGTTGCCACAACGGGCCGCACGGGTGACATGGCCGATTTCGTGGGTATGCACATCTCCGAAT
>Ga0302253_1000211_pt1 | contig 54465 bp, 69 predicted proteins | sample AAG_RA_Trp_MG_FD_193537 | JGI IMG/M metagenome (GOLD analysis project Ga0302253, IMG submission 193537) | Enriched activated sludge microbial communities from anaerobic digester in WTTP, New Holstein, Wisconsin, United States - AAG_RA_Trp | ecosystem: Engineered > Bioreactor > Anaerobic >...
AGTGCGAGGATCTCACCGCGTTTTTCAGTGAGGACCTGATACAGGTTCATGGAGATTCCTTCTCAGGATAGGAATAGGGATGGAGGTACTATGAATGTATTGAGGCTACATTGGGTCTCGGTGAGGAAAGATTGCTGGTATTTTTCCGTCAAGGCGAGCTCTGTGGTTCCGTCTGACAGGAGGTTTGGGTGAACATTATAGGGTAAGTGGAGGTGAACCGTGTATATTCATTCTCTCCTTTCATGACATAATCATGGAGATTAAAAGACAATGAAAAAGGAGAAGAATCTCTTCCCCTTCCTCATTCATTCGATCGGAAGCATCTTCTGCCCGAGTTGTTGGGATGTCCGGGCTTCAGCGGTATCCCAATCGAGTACTTCGATCCTGTCCTGCAAGATGACATACCGGTGCCAGTGCCTGTCCGGACCCCGGATCCAGAGTTCACGGCTGGTGTCATTTGAGACAGGGAGACCCCTGAGTTTAAGGATCTCTCGCTTGCAGGATGCTGCGATATCCGGCAGTCCGTAAAAGGCGTACCGGAGTCTCCTGATCCGGACGAGGGTTATTTATCCGTCGTGGATAGCCATAAAGTTGCACGGAAGTGTTTTTGTGTTCACGCCGGAGACCAGGTAGCCGAGGCGTTCGGCATGGTGCATCGCCTCCTCGATTGCGACCCATGGCGGGTGGCCCCGGGTCATCCGGCATCCCCATTAAAGTGATTCCTTACGAGTAGAATATGAGAATAAAAGCCGATTGCAAACACCGATATTCATAAAAATGCTACGTTGTAGTGGGATTTGAGATAAAGATATACAGAATGGATGAGGTGATGAATGTGCATCATCATCTCCACTACAGAGGAACATGCCTGCTTTCTGGAAGTGAAAGGGATAATCCTCTCTCATTACACAGTCCATGATATTTTTATAGCATTAAGTAAGATATATCTTACGGGTTGCCTATGGATATAGGGATTATCAGGATGAGTTCGAAGGGACAGATCGTCATCCCCTCTTACATGAGAAGTGGGCTCTCGGAAGGTGAACAGCTTCTTGTCATCAGGGAAGGTGACCGGTTCATCTTGAAACCGCTTGATGAGCTGGAACCTGCAGTGAGGGAAGACATTCTCTTTGCAGAAAAGACCGAAAGGGCATTCCTGGAATTCGAGAAGGGTACATTCACCAGGAAAAAAGGTGATGAGTTCCTTGATGACCTGAAATCATGGTGACCGTTGCCTCTAGTACCACCTTTGAAAAAACGGTCAGAAAGCTAAGGGATAACCGGGTAAAGGAAAGGCTCAAGGTCCAGATTCAAAAGGTTGTCAAGGATCCTGATATCGGGAAACTGATGCGTTATAGCAGAAAAAATACGCGGGAAGTCTATGTTCCGCCCTTTCGCCTTTCGTACTACTATGATGAGAACAAAGACCTTCTTGTGTTCCTTGCCCTCTACCATAAGGATGAACAATAGCACAGATTTCCCGGTTTTAACTCCAATACTACAATGGATAGGATACATGATCGGAAGGGGGCATACTTCCCCTCCATTCACCCGATCTAAAGCGACTGCTGCCCGAGTTGTTGGGATGACCTGAATGTCGGAGTCCAATACATCCAAAACCTATTGTAGTGAGAAGGGAGATAGGTGATGAGAGAAGGTCATGTATACCCTTACGGCAGTACTTCACAAAGAAGATGATATGTATGTTGCCGAGTGTCCCGAAGTAGGTACCGTCAGCCAGGGAACCACTATCGAGGACGCGGTATCCAATTTAAAAGAAGCAACAGCCTTATATCTGGAAGAATTCCCCCTCAACCAAGACCGGAGATCAATCATCACCACGTTTGAGGTGGTTCCGGCTGCCAAAACATAGAAACATATCGGGTGAAAAAGTAGTAAAAGTCCTCTGCAATACCTTTGGTTTTACCATATCAGGGCGTTCAGGCAGTCATGTCCGCCTTACGAGGGTTGATAAGGGCACCAAAACCGGGACCGTAGTGTCGCTGCATGATGAGTTGAAACCCGGCACTCTGTATGGAATACTTAAACTTGCGAAGATAGACCCGGAAGAATTTTTCCGGCATCTCTGATCATCCTCTTTTTTCCTTTTTGTTAGATCTTTGGAATGAATCCATATCCCACAAATGATGTCAATGCAAATAGGACTAAAAGGGCAGGGAGGTTTTTCAGGTCTTTCTTCCTTCACATTTCCTGAAGCATCTGCTGCCCGAGTTGTTGGGATGTCCGGGTTCCGAAGATATCCCAGTCGGATACGTCTATCCTGTCCGGGAAGATGACATACCGGTGCCAGTGCCTGTCCGGACCCCGGACCCAGAGTTCGCGGCTGATATCCTCCGAGACCGGGATGCCCTGGAGTTCAAGGATCTCTCGCCTGCAGGATGCCATGATGTCCGGGAGTCCATAGCGGGCGTACCGGAGTCTCCTGACCCGGACGAGCGTGATATGTCCATCATGGATTGCCATGAAATCGCAGGGAAACGTTCTTGAGTTCACCCCGGAGACCAGGTAGCCGAGGCGCTCGGCATGGTGCATCGCCTCCTCGATTGCGACCCATGGCGGGTGGCCCCGGGTCATCCGGGATATCACGGGATTTTCAGGTGTGTTCTGTTCTGTCGATTCGTGCGTTTTTGATTGCGTGTGTGGTTCATCACATTGCTCCTGCCGCTCTGGTTTCGGATCGCGAGAGCATCTGCTCGTTATCATGAACTCATTGAAGGCACAGATATGGCCGCTGCCATGTTGCATCAATAATAGTAATAATCGATATTTACGAAGTTGAGAGGTACTCACTCAAAGATGGATATGGATATGGAAGGGTGATACTTTCTTATGAAGAGAATGACTATCTGAGTTAGGCAGATTCAGATGTTCAAGGAGAAAGAAATCATCTTCATGGTTGAAGAATCCCCGGAAGGAGGGTACGAAGCCCGTTCGCTTGGTCATTCAATATTTACTGAAGCTGATACGTATGAGGATCTCAAGAAAATGGTGCATGATGCGGTTTCCTGTCATTTTCACGAAGAGGAACGTCCCCACATTATCCGGCTCCACATGGTAAGGGAAGAACTGATTCCCGTATGAAACTCCCCCGGGGTGTTGGTGGGGACGATCTGGTGAAACGCCTCAAGAAATACGGATATATACGAACTCACCAGACCGGGAGTCATGTAAAGATGAGGGTGATAATTGAGGGTGAACTTCATACAATTACAATACCTCTTCATTCTCCGCTTCGCGTGGGGACACTCCATCATATAATCAAAGATATTGCTAAGCATCTCCAGATCCCCATTTCCGAGGTTATCGAGGAGTTGTTCCCATAATCCCCATTTTTTTAGATCGACGAAATGAGGAAAATAACGGAATGGAGGAGAGGTTCTCTCCTTTTTATCAGTCACCCGACCGGAAGCGTCTGCTGACCGAGATGCCGGGATGCTGATATGCCATATATCTCCACAGATTCTATCCTGTCCGGGAAGATGACATACCGGTGCCAGTGCCTGTCCGTTCCCCTGACCCATAGTTCACGGCTGGTGTTTTCCGAGACAGGGATACCCTGGAGTTCGAGGATCTCCCTTTTACATGACATCGTGATATCCGGGAGTCCATAACGAGCGTACCGGAGTCTCCTGACCCGGACGAGCGTGATTTGTCCCTCGTGGATAGCCATGAAATTGCAGGGGAGCCAGGCGGCGTTCACCCCGATGACCGAAAAGCCGATTCGCTCTGCGTAGTGCATCGCCTCGCCGATCGCGACCACAGGCGGGTAGCCCCGGGTCATTCGGCATCCCCCGGGATTCCCTGGTGTACTCTGCTCTCTCGACTCGTGCGTTTGTGATTGCGTGTTTGTTTCAATGGATCATTCCTGCCGCTCCGGTTCCGGATCGCGAGAGCATCCGCTCGTTATGATGGATTCAGAGAACGCGATGTTCTGCCCGCAGTTTCCCGAAAACCGTGCGGTTCATCTTTCTTTGTGGTTGAAGGATATATGCGTGACTGTATCAGGTGGATCTGACGTGAAATTATTGCTTATTTGAAGATCTGGGGTCATTGAGTGGGATTAGTACCGCAATACCTGTGATTCTTCGGAATGCAGAAAAAAGAGAGTGGGTATTTTTTATCATTTCCGCAGGATCAGAATTCATTGCACTCCGGTCCGAATACCCTGATGGAATCATGAACTGCTGTGGTACCAGAGATACCTTGTCCTTGTATCACGGATTGCCTGACCGGTCATGGGTACGATGTGATGGTGATCGATATCCTGCTCCCTGCGGGGAATATTCAGGATAGTGGTTCATACACACCTCTCGTATGGGTTGACGGGGATGCACCCCGGGACCTTCGCAAACCCTCTGTCCTCTGTGTAAATCTGGTGGATCCCATGTTCCTGCATGGTGGCGACGATGAGAGCATCCCAGAAATGAAGACTATACTTTTCCTTTATCGCCAGTGCATCCTGAATCGTGGATCCTCTATAGGAGATCACCTTCCATCCGTCGAAATTGAGGATAGTCTCAATAAATGACCTGACTACGGATTGGGGCATCGGAAACGCAACCTTTTCTGTCACCACCACCGCAAACTCGGCAAGATTCTGGACCGAGACTGCGAATGTCACTTCACCGTTCCAGCACTGTGCCAGGAGATCCCTGGACACCGCTCGTTTCGTGGGAACATCTGCATCAAAGACGTATCCGAGGATGTTCGTGTCGATCAGAGCCTCAGGGGCGGTCATGGAGTTCCTTCCGGCTGGTGTAATGGCGTGTTCCGAGATGGTACTCCTTTTCCATCAGTTCCAGAGCGGTGCGTGCGATCTCTGCCTGCGTTTTCTCCCGTACCCAGAGCCTCATGGCTTCCATAACAGCCCGGCCAAGGAATCCTTTCTTCTCCCCCATCACCTTTTTCGCTGTTTCACGAAATTGTTTCTCGACGTCGTCGTCCACGCTGATGGTGATGGTTGCCATAGATGTATGTAGATAGTGTTATTATTTAAATATATACTAAATCTACATACGAGTTCCTCTCCACGGGGAAAAAGAACAGAGTCTTCGTACGAGTGGGATCTGGTAAAGACGCGGCAGAATGCGGATTGCCGCCTTTGAAAGGCTTTCATAGAATGTATCCATGGTGTGTTCCCTTGATTGATCGATGAATAGTCCCTCGTTTTTGTTGCTTTGGCTGTGGGGAGAATAAAGAGCAGATTTTTCCTTTGAACATTGGGGTTATTTTATGGAATGGGGGAATTGTAGGAGACTTTTTCATGGGGGTGAGCAGTGTTTCTCATGGAGGGCAGTAGTGGAGGTGGTTTTTGGGGAAACGGGGGCTGAATTGGGGGTATTTTGGGGAGTGGGGAATTCGAGGTGGCACGACAGGGTTTTCATTATCACGATAGTTACCCTATCCCTTCAGGTCTAACGGAATACCTATATCTCTTAAAGTATACTTAAGTATATGGCAGGAGAAGCGATCACCATCAAGGTGACACCCGGTGTGAAACACAGACTTGATAAATTGAGACGATTTCCCCGCGAGTCTTATAACGAGATAATCTCACGGCTTACGATGGAAGCGGAGGAAGAAGGAATAACCGAGGAAGATATTAGGGATATTGAGGAAGCGCTGGAGGATATCAAGGCAGGTCGTGTGTATTCGACTACCCAGCTGAAAGAGAAACTCGGTCTTGATTGAATGGGATATACCATTATTTGGACCGATAAATCTCGAAAAATTCTTGAAAAATTACCAAAAAATACCGCAGCCAGGATTATCGAGCAGGTCGAAGTCATCCGTGACGATCCATTCCCTCACATTGACCGGTTGGCGGGATCAGCCTGGTTCAAATATAGGGTAGGCAGATACAGGGTTATTCTTGATATAAAACGAAAAACATTGGTAATATACGTGATTAAGGTCGGTCCAAGGAAGGTTGTGTATAGAAACCTGGAGTAATGGGATCTGTTGGTGAGGACGCCTCATACTCTTGGTTACTACTTCTATTCGCATTCACCCAACCGGAAGCGTCTGCTGTCTCAGATTCCGGGATGGTGATCTGCCAGGTATCTCCACAGCTTCTATCCGGTCTGTGCAAATGGCATACCGGTGCCAGTGCCTGTCCGGCCCCCCGACCCAGAGCTCGCAACCGGTGTCTTCTGATGTGATGGTGATCGATATCCTGCTCCCTGCGGGGAATATTCAGGATAGTGGTTCATACACACATCTCGTATGGGTTGACGGGGATGCACCATGGAACCTTCGCAAACCCTCTATCCTCTGTGTAAATCTGCTGTATCCCATGTTCCTGCATGGTAGCGAGGATGAGAGCATCCCAGAAATGGAGACTATACTTTTCCTTTATATCCAGTGCATCCTGAATAGTGGATCCTCTATAAGAGATCACCTTCCATCCGTCGAAATTGAGGATAGTCTCAATAAATGACCTGACTACGGATTCAGGCATTGGCGAGGCGACTTTTTCTGTCACAATAACCGCAAACTCGGCAAGATTCTGGACCGAGACTGCGAATGTCACTTCACCGTTCCAGCACCGTGCCAGGAGATCCCTGGATAACGCTCGTTTCGTGGGAACATCTGCATCAAAGACGTATCCAAGGATGTTCGTGTCGATCAGGGCTTCAGGAGCGGTCATGGAGTTCCTTCCGGCTGGAGTAATGACGTGTTCCGAAATGGTACTCCTTCTCCATCAGTTCCAGGGCAGTGCGTGCGATCTCGGCCTGCGATTTTTCCTGCATCCAGAGCCTCATGGCTTCCGTGACTGCGCGACCAAGAAATCCCTTCCTGTTCCCAATCACCTTTTTCGCCGTCTCGCGGAATTGTTTCTCGACGTCGTCGTCCACGCTGATGGTGATGGTTGCCATAGATGTATGTGGATAATGTTATTATTTAAATATATATCAAATCTACATACATCATTCTCTCTCAGGGAACAGGGGGAAATTGGATCTTTTTTATGAGTGGATTTCGTGCACACGCGGCAGAATGCGGATTGCTGCCTTTTAAAGGCGTTCATAGAATGCTTCCAGGATGTTTTCTCTTTCGAGATCGATCATTACTACCTTGTTTTTGCTGATTCGGATGTATGTGCAATAAAGAGCAGATTTTTACTTTGTGAATTTGGATCTTTTTTGAAATGGGATGATTATATGGGATTTCTCTATGGGGGGTGAGCAGGGTTTCCAGTGGAGGGCTGGGATTGAGGGTAATATTGGGGAAACGGGGGCTGATTTGGGGTTATTTTTAAGAGTAAGTGTAGTTGCGAGGATTTTCTGAAGGTAACCAATACTGGGATATGGGGGATTGAGGATCCTATGGGGATTCTTGAAAGATGTATGCCCTGATGCGCACAGCATCTTCAACCCGCTGGCCATCCCTCCCGTCCCTCGTTCGGTCCGGTCACGACGAACGGTGTCGATGATTGCGGAGCCGGGAGCGGTTTGGCACATTCTCGGTATGAACGAAAAGTACCATGAAACGCTTTATACTCATGCATACACATATGTGTATTCTATGCCCACCCGGACCATCAGTATCAGCGAAGAAGCATACCAGGCATTAAAAAGTCTCAAGGAATCCGGAAGGATGAGTTTTTCAGAAGTCATTGTGAAGAATTATCCCCGTCGCCGTGCCCTTTCAGAGATCCTGAAGACCATGGGCCCGGAAGAGGATCTTGCCGCTTCGATCGAGTCTGCTTCAAAGGATATGAGAAGCCGGAAGATCCGCAAGGCAGAGATCTAATCATGCCTGTCCTGGATACAACGTTCCTGATCGATCTTCTCAGGAAACGCCCGGCAGCCGGCAAGAAGCTCAACGAGCTGGAAGAAAAAAAAGCGTTTCTTGCCACCACCTGCATGAATGTCCTTGAGCTCTACCGTGGAGTATATCTCTCGTCTGCGGTAGAGCAGAACCTTGTGCTCATCAGGTCAATCCTCGAGGAAATTCCAATTCTTCCGGTCACTGCCGACGTATTTCCGGTGTTCGGGGAGATCTCGGCGCACATGTCCCGGCAGGGGATAAAGGCGGGCGATTTCGATGAGATTATCGCAGCAATCGCCCTTTGCTACGACGGGGTGATTGTCACCAGGGACATGCATTTTTCGAAAATCCCTGGCATCTCGGTTGATACCTATTAACGTCATTCCCGGCCGGGAAGGACCGGCTGGTTTTTGGTCGGGTTGATAAGAATCTTTCCAACCGGTTTGGCGGTGCGTGTGAGGTGTATTGAGGGGAACATTCCCGATCCCGGTCTCCTGAAAGAGATATTACGTGGTGCAGACGGGATCTTCCACCAGGCGGCGATTCCTCTGTTCCATGATCAGTCCGGGACCCAGTAGATTCGAACGATGTCGAGCCGTGTACGGGACGGGCAGAGTGCTCGAGGCGGTGAAGGAGTGAGGGATGGAGGAGGTGGGGTACGCGTCGTCTTCATCAGAAATCAGGCTCTACTCTCCATGCTGGAGAGAGTGGAAGGAATTCGCTCTAAAATTGCAGGTATAGGAGATCAGGAAGCAGTCTCTTTGAGTACCCGCTGCAGGGCATTTTTGATGAGAGGAATATCTTCCCTGACGGTTTTCCATATCACCGTTGCATCTACTCCAAAATAGGCATGTATCAATTTATCTCTCATCCCGGAAATCTGCTTCCATGGCAGCTCCGGGTACCTTTCCCTGACACTTTCAGGGACATGTTTTGATGCCTCTCCGATAATCTCGATTGCTCTCACGGTTGCATAGAGTGTCTTTTCATCGGCAAGGAACTCATCAATGGTCAATACCGCAGGAAAATGCCTCTGCCTTCTCTATGGCCCCAATGATATCGTTTAGATAATCAATCGATTGACGCGGGGCTTTCATACCGGTACAGCCTCGCGAAGGATTCGGGTTCCAATCGCCGGTTTGAGCGATCCTTTCATCACCAGGTCAACCGGCAGTCCCAGGCGATTGCTCAGTTCCTCTTCGAGGATAAGGAAAGAGATGAGGCCTGGAGGCTCAGTGAACTCCACGAGTATGTCCAGGTCGCTTTCATCGGTCTGTTCTCCCCGGATCCATGATCCAAAGAGAGAAAGGGAGGCGACCTGGTAACGTTCCTTCAGCGAGGGCATCATGTCACGGAGATCCTCAAGGATTGGTTTGATTGTGGAAGGAGGGTGTGCACGTTTCACCAGAATCACCCCGATTACGTGATTTCTTTCTGTTATACTCAGAAAGACGATGTATCTATTTAGGTTTTCTCTCTTCTCTCCCAGACTGTCGATAAAGAACGGAATCACAGCGCAATCTCTCTTGCAGATCAGAGAACTTTGACACCATTCACCGGCATATATTTCTCGCCATCTCATCCTGTATGCGGGTATCCACGCCATCATACTGAATCCGGGTATGAATGGGGGAGGGTAATGGTGCCTCATTCTCCCTGTATGCCCATTTTTTACCAGGAAATACTCCCAAAAACTCACGGATATTTGTATCACTCCCCGGATACCAGTATAAATTGCTGTTCCAGTACGATAATCCGGGAAAACCATGAACTCCATCGTAACCGATGGTGCCGGGTTCATCGGGTTGCGTGATACCTTGTCGATCACGGGCATGACGTGACGGTGGTTGATAAGTTCTTTTCGGGGAAGAGGGATCACAGCCGGCATTTATTTGACAATTCTCATTTTCACTTTGGACAGGGGAGTATCACTGACCCCGAGATCCTCAAGGACCTGATGTCATGATGCGGACGGCATCTTCCACCAGGCGGCCATCCCCACTCAGTGCCGAAATCGATACGGGACCCATTGGCATGGCTACGAATGAATGGGGACGGGACAATTGCGGGTGCTCGTGGCGGTAAAGGAATGCGGGGCAAAGAAGGTAGAGGGGGATGACGCCAAATCCCAAGTCGCCGCATGCGGTGTCGAAACTGGCGGGGAAAGGAATGCGAATGCACCCGCACGGATGTTTTACTTCGAATTTTCTCTTTGGAGTATAAGGATCTCATCCGTCGTGTAGCAGGGGACAAGAGATTGTCGTTTCATATGACCATCATCCGACCAGATCGGGCATTCCAGGTGAAGGGCAAGCGCGAGAAATGGCGTATCCTTGGGATCAATGGTTCCCATCTGTGCATATGCAATGGCAACCTGGTCGATGTAGAGTTGTTGAGGTATGACGGTGACTGATTCAAGGAGGAATTTTATAGCATACTCATAGGAATGGCATGCGAGGCTCTTCTCCCTCTTTGCACAGATATAATTTCTGAATTTTTCGATCTCAAGAAGGCCATACTCCGGAAAAAAGAATAAAAATTTCCCGTTATGGAGGATACGAGCCTTATAGGAACTATCCTTGACAAGGGCACCGATGAGGATGTTGGAATCGATTACACACCGAATTCTTTCTTCTTCTCGGTCCATGCCAGATCCCTCATCTCCTGAAAAGCCCGGATATCCTCATCCTTGAGTGCAAGTACCTCCGTGCTTTTGGAAAACAGCATCCATTTCAGGTGCTCTTCGGCGATGAGATCGTTGATCCTGGCGATAAGACCTTGCAGCGGCAGCTCATCAGGGACTTTTACGACAATCTCGGCCATCGATATACCATTCTCTTTTAGAGAATAATGAATGTTATTCCCTTTTTCTTTGTGACCGGAGATTGAACCGCAGCACTCTTCTCTCCAAATAGAATAGAATTCGTGTCATTTTTTCGGCAGATCTTTTCTGTAGTGTACGTGTCTGTCTTATTCAGAGAGAGTATATAACCCTCAAATCCTGAGAACAGAAGAAAGGGGATGCGTTCCTCTTCTCACCTGCTTTCCCGGTACGGTTTTCTCATTGCATCCGGGGCGTAGTCCAGGTCAGACACCTTCTCATGGACAAGAGAATCCTTTATCACAGGACTATTTTACCAAATGCCATACACTTTCCTGGTTTTTCCATGAGATACATCGTCACCGATGGTGCCTAGTGCCTTGTATTAGAGGTTATTGGGCAATCACGAACACGATGGGATGGCGATCGAAATCCTGTTCCCTGCGGGGAATATTCAGGAGAGTGGTTCATACACGCCTCTCGTATGGGTTGACAGGGATGCACCATGGAACCTTCGCAAACCCTCTATCCTCTGTGTAAATCTGGTGGATCCCATGTTCCTGCATGGTGGCGACGATGAGAGCGTCCCAGAAATGGAGATTATACTTTTCCTTTATCTCCAGTGCATCCTGAATAGTGGATCCTCTGTACGAGATCACCTTCCATCCGTCGAAATTGAGGATAGTCTCAATAAATGACCTGACTACGGATGGGGGCATCGGAAACGCAACCTTTTCTGTCACCACCACCGCAAACTCGGCAAGATTCTGGACCGAGACTGCGAATGTCACTTCACCGTTCCAGCACCGTGCCAGGAGATCCCTGGACACCGCTCGTTTCGTGGGAACATCTGCATCAAAGAGGTATCCGAGGATGTTCGTATCGATCAGAGCCTCAGGGGCGGTCATGGAGTTCCTTCCGGCTGGTGTAATGGCGTGTTCCGAGATGGTACTCCTTTTCCATCAGTTCCAGAGCGGTGCGTGCGATCTCTGCCTGCGTTTTCTCCCGTACCCAGAGCCTCATGGCTTCCATAACAGCCCGGCCAAGGAATCCTTTCTTCTCCCCCATCACCTTTTTCGCTGTTTCACGAAATTGTTTCTCGACGTCGTCGTCCACGCTGATGGTGATGGTTGCCATAGATGTATGTAGATAGTGTTATTATTTAAATATATATCAAATCTACATACATTTTCCTCTCCACGAGGAAATGGGATCTTGTTAAAAGTGGGATCTGGTAAACACGCGGCAGAATGCGGATTGCTGCCTTTGAAAGGCGTTCATAGAACGCGTCCAGGAGTTTTTCTCCTTCGGGATCGATCAATACTCCCTCGTTTTTGTTGCTTCGGTTGTAGGAAGAATAAAGAGCAGATTTTTCCTTTGTGGATTTGGGGTATTTTGTTGAAAGGATGATTTTAATGCGATTTCTCTATGGGGGTGAGCAGGGTTTCCAGTGGAGGTGGATTGGCTCAATCCGAAATAGGGAAACGGAGGCTGAATTGGGCTTATTTGGGGGCATCACGGTCTTCTGTCAGAATCTGAACCAGGAATACCATAATCCGGGGGCAATGTCCGGTTTTTGAACGTCTGCCTGACTTTTTTTGGGAGGATGAGGTGCCTGAACAGCGATTCGAAGTACCGGTCCGTCATTCCCGCGATAAAATCTGTGACGATCTGCGGAGGAGTGGCCGTCTCCCTGTAATGTGGGTTCACCCAGGGATTGTCAAGAAACTGGCGAAAAACAGGTGAGTCTTTCTCTCCACGCTCTGCCTCCCCCAAGAGGTGTGCATACATATGTTCGAACATGAACCGTATCTTTTCCTTTTGACGCACCAGGTCCGGATGCTTGTAGATCACGTGATAATTGAACTGCCGGAATGCGTCCAGGCATTCCGAGGCGTCTCTGGAGAACCCGAACCACTCCTCCCCGCTGTTGGCAATGACATCCCTGATCAGCAAGTCAAGGACTGTCCTGTTGAGAGTTCGAAAGGATTCCGTGCCGATACCCTCCAACTGGAAAAATTCCCTGCAGGAATCAGGAAATTCACTGAGTTCCTCATCTCCGATCAACGTTACTTCCAGGGCATCCTGCAGGTCCCGTCCCAGGTACGAAATGCTGTCGGCACACCGTACCACGCACCCTTCATACGTGCATGGGTAGCAATCCTCTCCCCTCTGGATCCGTTCCATCTTACGGTCGAACGATTCCCAGCTTGCATCTCCGTCCACGGTGAACCGGGCATCGTGCTTCTCGCCGTTATGGCAGAGTATCCCGTCCAACACCTGAAGCGTGAGATCGCAGTCTTCGACGGTATCCAGGAAGTGAACGCTCTGCATGTTATGCCTGAATCCCCACATGCCGTTCTTCCTGCAGAGATCATCTAAAAGCGACTCCCCCAGGTGCCCGTACGGGGCATGCCCGATATCGTGGCCGAGAGCGATCGCTTCGATCAGGTCTTCGTTTAAGCCCAGGCAACGCCCAATAGTCCTTGCAACCTTCGAGACCAGCTGCACATGCAGTACCCGGTGCGTAATATGATCGTTCTCCACCAGGTAGAAGACCTGCGTCTTGTCGATGTACCGGGAATATGCTTTTGAGTGGAGTATCCTGTCAGCATCCCGGGAGAATGGGGGACGGATGACAGGGTCTTCCGGCTGGCGCTGGTATCTCCGAATATACATCCCGTCCCGCATGGCGAAGGGAGCATAGAGTTCCTCGCGACGCTGATGCTGCTCCCTGAGGTGTGCGAGGATTTCGGGAGGGATATCCATGGGTGATTCTTGTCCGGCAGGGAGAAATGTGTTGTTGTAATGGGGAGAGGGTGGTGGCGGCGGGAAGAAATCGGGAGCAGTATGCGGGGGATCGGATTGGGATTTGTGTGCCAGGATACCAGGTGCGATGATAAGAGCCGGCATTCGTTACGGGAATAATTTCTTTTTTAGCCTGACCGAATCGTGGCACGACAGGGACTGAACGTTGCCCCCCTGGAGAGATATTTGAGAGGGGGAATAGCGTTCCACACACAGAGAATCATTTGCGGTGGATGTCCGTGCAGGTTCAAGGGATCCGGTCATCAGCGAAAATATGAAAGATCGCTTTCGCTCAGGACCAGAGCCTGAACAGTCTGGCGAGTTTTGCATTCACCATAGCTCTGAGGTCACCATCAAGTTCTCCGAGTTCGCCGACCATCAGGTCTTTTAAGACCGTTGCAATCTTGTCCAACCGGATTACCGAGTCGACTTTAAGGCCGCTCTTTGAGAAGCCCGCGTGGGAGGTGGTCACCATAACCCCTGCCGGACCCGCTTCGGCATGGATCTTTGACGAGATGAAGGCAATGACAACGTCGCGGTCACTTTCATAGAGGACAAGTGCGGGGCGTAGTTTTGCTGTCGTGAGGTCAGGGATTGGGAAACGGTATCAGAACGATGGTCCCTTTCATCGGTATACAGCCCTCACATCGCGAATCGTATAAATGTCAGGCTCCTCGGCGAGAAAGGCAGAGAGCGACTGCTCAGAGAGTTTCATCATCGCCATGCTCTCCCGTTCATCGAGGAGAATCTCGATCTTTCGGTTGAGTTCCCTGATGCTCTCCTTGATCTCCCTGACGTCTGCTTCGATGCTGGTCATGAGTATCCTCGCAAGGATTATACAGAAGATCAATGGAATATCCCATCAATCTTTCGCGTCCGTGATACTACAGGAAGGTTTGGGAGCAGAAAAATTAAGGTCACACTCGAGGTAAACGAACAAAGGGAAGGATCTTTCCCCATTCTCCTGATAGATATCCGGTTCACAGCCGCAAGAGATATGCAGGTAGGAGAGAAAATAGAGCATATTCATGAAAATGCATGAAATCCTGCAGCAGGATCAGGATATATGGGATTTATTCACAAGGAAGGAAGAATATACAAATCCGCTGCGGGACAAGTACGGCAGGTTTCCCTACTATGCCAGTCGGAATCGTGATATTTTCGAACCAAGAGCTTCCCAGTACCTTGTGGAGCACGGATACCAGGTCAACTACCCGGATGACGCCCCCTTCGCGGTCTGCTTAACACATGATATCGATGCTATCTATCAATCCATTGCATCCAAGGGATTGAATGCCTACCGCCTGTTTAACCAGGGAAACACTCAGGATGCTCTTAAAAAAATATCCCAGATAAGATCCCGGAAGCTGCCATTCGTCAACTTCTCTTCAATCATGGATCTGGAGGAGAAATACAGAGCAAAGAGCACATTTTTCTTCATGGCAGAGAATCCAGGCGACCAGGATTATTCTTACGACATTGGTACCATTGAAGCGGAGATCGGGGAGATCACAGACCGGGGGTGGGAGGTCGGACTCCATGGAGGCCATACCGCGTATCTCAACCCCGGTGAGTTGAAAGAGAAGAGAGAGCGGCTCGAAAAAGTGACAGGGAAGCCTGTTATTGGATACAGGAATCATTACCTCCGGTTCAGGGTCCCGGAGACCTGGGAATATCTGAGTAAGGCAGGGTTCAAGTATGATACCACGCTAGGGTATGCAGATTGTGCCGGCTTCCGGAATGGAATGTGCCATCCGTTCAGGCCGTTTAATTTGAATATGGGGAAAGAGATCGATATTCTGGAGATCCCGCTTGTCGTGATGGATGGGACGCTGGATCAGACTTATATGAGGTTCGATAGCAAGGGTAAATGGGAATTTGTAAAGATGCTCATCGACCGTGTTGCGGCATGCCACGGGGTGTTCACGTTGTTATGGCATAATACGTATATGGAGGGGGAGAATCTTGGGTTGTATGAGAAGATTCTTGGGTATTGTAAGGAGAAGAAAGCGTGGATGACGAGCGGGATAGAAATTTATTCTCAACAAAAAATATCTGAAAATAATTTATATTGAGTTGGTAATATAGTGGATCAGAAGATTAAAGTTTTAATCACTGATGCAGGATATAAGCATACATTAGCTGCCGTAAGAAGTCTAGGAAAAGCAGGCTTTTTCGTTGTCGCGATGGGTTCAAATCGATTCTCGCAATCATTTTTTTCACGATATTGTAATAAAAAACTAATATGTCCGGATCCAAGAAATGAGGAAGAATTCATTCAATTTTTAATTGAATACTTGAGTAAAGAATCAATTGATGTCCTCATACCCATCGGATATACTACAACTGTCACAATATCTAAGCATAAAAAAGAGCTGTTGTCCTATGTGAAAATTCCAATTGCTAATTATGAATCCATGCAGATTGCATCAAATAAAGAAAAAACGATGCAACTTGCAGATTCGCTTAACATTCCAACTCCAATAGAATACTATTCAATTGATAGTGTTGAAATTTTTCCTGTCGTAGTAAAAGGACTCTATGAATCTGGGCATGTTCGGTATATTAACTCACCTGACGAGCTTAGAACTATAAATTTCAATGAATATCTCATCCAGGAATATATCCCTGGCGAAGGTTATGGTTTTTATGCACTCTTCAATAACGGGATTGAAAAAGCGGTTTTTATGCATAAAAGGCTCCGTGAATATCCGATATCAGGCGGGGCTAGCACATGTGCCAAGAGTGTATACAATGAAGAATTGAAAAGATTGGGATTAGCATTACTCCGTCAGTTACATTGGCACGGTGTTGCAATGGTTGAATTTAAAAAGGACTCGCGTGATGGAAAGTTCAAATTGATGGAAATAAATCCCAAATTTTGGGGATCTCTGGATTTATCAATTGCAGCAGGAATTGACTTTCCCGTCTTTCTTGTTAATATGGCATTAGAGGGGGATATTACGCCAATTTTTCAATATGACACTGAAATGAAATACCGATGGCCATTTCCTGATGATACTCTGCATATTCTTGCAAATCCAAAGTCGATAATGAATGTGATTATGGAGAGTTTTAATAAAAAATTAAGAAGCAACGTATCTATAGGTGATTTTTTACCCAATATTTTACAAATGTTCTCTACATGTATTGCCATTAAAACATGGATTAGGCAGGGGAATTTCCGCTATCCCTATGGCAAACCAAAGGTAAAGAAATGATCGCTGATTTGCACATCCATTCGAAATTTTCATATGATTCCCTTTTATCTCCCGAAAAAATTTTAAAAGTTTCAAAAAAACGAGGGTTGGACGTAATAGCAATCACCGATCATGAAACAATTCGTGGCGGATTAGAAGTTCAAAAGATGAACAGTGATGAGGATTTTTTTGTAATAGTTGGGTGTGAAATCAATACTGAAATAGGCGATATTATTGGATTATTTGTAAACGAGGAGATAAACTCAAAGATTTTTATCGAAGTTGTTGAAGAGATCAAGATTCAGGGAGGATTGGTTATACTTCCCCATCCTTTTCGAGGGCATAGACTCGAAAATTCTGTCATCCAGTATATTGATGGTGTTGAAATTTTTAATTCAAGATCAACGATTGAACAAAACGCGAAAGCATTACTCTTAGCGAAAGAGTGGAAAAAACCAATTACCGCGGGAAGTGATGCTCATTTTGCATCTGAAATAGGATTAGGTTCAGTTAATATCGTCAATTTCTCTAATGATAACGATCTCATATCTGAATTTGATGAAAAGTCTGTTATGGGATCTCTAAATCCTTGGTACTTAACATATTTGAGTCAGATGATTAAATCAGGAAAAAGTAAAAATTTCTCACTTTTTGCAAGACAATTTATCAATCTTGTTGGTCAAGTGCCTCGTTTTATAAAGAAGTAGATTATATGGTTTTCGCAAGGATTCTGATAACAGGTAAATCAAGTCGGGAATATCTTTTTTTCATTAGACTTTTCAGTTTGAAAAAAGAATTTTGAAATAAAAAGGCAAAATCTGTGAGAATGATCTCACTTAAACGAAAATTACCGGTATTATAGCGATTTTTTTGATTGTTGAAGTAATTATTCCAATTTGAAATATTTTCAATTTGACGGTCCCAGTACTGTGGTTGACCATCGTGGACTAAAGAAATAATTTGGTATCCATTATTTTCCAAGAGGATGCGAAGGCTTACCTCCGAAAAGGACCAAAAGTGCTGACCCATTGAACTCCATGGAAAGGTATCTATCTCCATCACCTTCCCTTCATATTCTGCATCTGGCACTTCTAGAAAGAGAAAATGCGGATTCATTTTTTTCTTGATTGTTGAGAGGATTTCATTAGGATTATGAAGATGTTCTAAAACATGAACCATAGATATCAGATTTGTTTCGGGAAAATCATGACTAATTACATCGAGTTGATGCTCATCCAGCATTCCATCTCTCAAATCGACATGCAAATTATCTCTACCCCACTGGGTTGAGACTGAATCTGGTTCAAATCCAATGGCGGATTGAACAAAGGCAGAATTTAAAAGATTGGATAATAGCCATCCTCGCCCAGCTCCAAATTCAAGGTAGTGTAAATGATTATTCTTAATAAATTCCCCGATATTTTGTATGAGAAATGATCCCTGAATTTTAGCCATCTCTTTTTCAATATTATCTGGATAGCGGAAATATCTGGAGGAGTAATAGTGAATAATGGAGTCTCGGGAGGGGAGGGGATTGCGAAAATAAACACTACAATTAAAACAGTGATATGTTGTTGATTTAATTAAACCGAGCAATTTTATTGAATTTAAATGTGCGAGATTTGAACTTTTACATAGCGGACAAAGCATTTTTTTATTACCAATCTTATTTTTTACTTAACAATATTTTTTTTAACTGTAACAATTCAATTTTATTAAAGTGGTTTTGTACTCCTCATTTCTCATTTTGTAATATTACATTTTTATAATACTCTAATGTCGCAAATCCATTGATCGATGGAATGTAGATATACTTAATTAATCCTTTTTTTCTAATAGTAATCTCCTTTAATAAACTTGGTAATCGATTAAAAATAGGATTTACTTTAATTCGCCATGTAAATCTCAAAAAAATGGGATTTCTAAAGAAAATACTATGCCATAAAAGTGTAAAATGAAATTGATTTAATAAATAAACTAATTTTTTTCTTTTACCAATTTTTGGAGGTAGATACAATGGAGTTGTGCAATCTATTTGGAGTAATTGGGACAGTTGATTAATAAATAATTTGACGACTGCATATTTTTTGTAAAAAGCAGTGTGTATTCTTTCATTTAATGGAATTTTTAAAAAGAAATCAATTAATTCTGCATCCCAGAGCGGAATCCTCCATTCAAATCCAAAGAATTCATAGACTCGAACAGAATTGACAATAAATTTTGCCTGTCTTTCTTTAAAATTAAAGTATTCTATTCCATTTGCCAGGGAATCAGCATCATAAATAGATATATTACCGATGGATTTCCGGATCCTCTCTTGAAATAGTAATTCCATTTTTTTATTTTTATTATTCCATTCCCATAGGGAATAGTGTCGTTGTAAAGAATGGTTAATACAATATTCAGCCGTATGCGGCAAATTTTCAATATTGTTTGGTATCCAACTTCCAGCGAGCATATCCCCAGAATGCCCCGGGATAAACACCGCAGTATATGGAATTTTCCCCTCCTCTTTGAGTATCTTTACTGCTAAAAAATCCTGAATATGTGGTAAAGAAGTAAGATTCGCGGCATATCGTTCATACGCACGCATTTCATCAGAATGATAACAATCATACCATCTTCTGCTCGTATATTCTACAAAATGCCAGGTATACCCTAACGATTCGGCAACCTTCCTGCTTATCTCAGCCTCGATATTACCTTTTTTCCCATAACTATAACAGATTACATCATCCACACCAAGCCTTTTCAGCATTGCAACAATAATGCGGGAATCCAGTCCTCCACTTAATGGAACAACAATTTTTTTCCCCTGGTTGACAGTCGTTTCGATGAGCCTTGAAAAAACGCTCAACATGACTTTATCGAGGAGTGCGAGAAGTTGTTCTTCGGAATCAGTTGAATAATCTCCATGAAGATAGTGAAAATAACGATGAATTGCATAGTCGCCAGTTAATTTGTTAAATAACAGGAATTCTCCAGCCTGAAGTTGAGAAATGCCGTTAAAGAGGGTATCAGGTCCGGTTACATATCCGGTGACAAAAAATTCAGCTCCAGGTTCTTCGTTCAATGAAGCATTGATACGATTACGCAAGTAATTTGCATCATCGGTAATTAAAAGCTGATTTCCATATGACGAATAAAAAAGAGGAATACTCCGGATACGGTCGACGACGCAAAGAACGGAGTTGGAGGTTTCTACGATGAATAAAAAAGATCCATTCAATTTATTCAAAATTTCTATGTTTTTCTTAATGTCATATTCAGAAGATTTTTGATTTAAAAAGATATTTTCTTTAAATTCTTGAAAATTTATTAATTTATCCTGAAAAAATATTTGTCCTTTCCACCAATATTCGGATGCGTCATGAATCAAATGGTTCCAGGGATAGTGTCTATTTCGGAGATTGATTTCAATATCCATGGTTGTCACCGTCCGAGCAATTCAAGTACTTCCGTCTTAAGAATAGCATCCTGATGGATAATGATCGCGTAATATATTATTGCTACAAGAATACTCGATGCTATTATTAGATAGAGTGATTGAGGCCAGAGTAGTTTCACTAAGATTAAAGGGAGAGCAACGACTAATCCGACTAAGAAATAGTGGAGATAATCGTTAAATCCATCTTTATAAGGAATATTTGAGATTTTAAGTAAGTACAGGTTTAACCAACCCCAGAAAATTACACCAGTAATAGAAAAAAGAACTAATGTCCCTTTTGGATCTAATAATAATCCACCAATACATAGTACAAGAATACGTGAGATCAATATTGAGACATTAAATGTTAGATCGATATACTGGCGTTCCAAAACACAAAATATCGTTGAGAGTGGAGAGGCGATAAACACAAGAAGAAACCACGGGACAAGAATTTTTGCATATAGACCCGCAGTATACCACTGCATTCCCAAGACTATTACGAAAAGATCTTCTCCAATTATCAAGAGTAATAGCATCGGGAAAATTCCAATAGAGACCAACCTCCGATGAACACCATGGACCACTTGACTGATACTGCCTGTTTTATTTTTCTCTTCACTCGCCTTCTGGAAAAAAACCTGACTTACGGCGGAGCCAATAAGGCTCATAGGGATTTGTACTACCTGAAGGGCTATGGCGTAATACCCTACTACCAGAGGAGAATAAAAATATACCAGTAATAAGGGGGCAATTTGCGTTGATATGGTATTTGCTGTTGTTGACCATGATGTGAATAACGGGAATTTTTTATATCGTACTGCAAGTTCTTTCATCCTTCTTTTTGTCGTGCTTTTAAAGAATTTCAGATCCACATGAAATCCTTTCATCATGACAAGAAGTGCACAAAAAAAACCCACAATAGACCCTAAAATCAAGCCGAAAGGGGAAGCATCTGCGATACCAGTCCCAATCTGTACTCCTTTTCCCGAGAGGGAATTAGTGACCTGTGCAACAGCATACACTCCGAATCGTTTTCTCCTCGAATTCCAATATGTCAGGACAGAAAATAATGCAGTAAAAAAAACAAGAAATGGTACGCACCAGAGATATTTTTTGAGTGCTGGTGCGTTCAGGATATTTGTTATAGGACTGGCAAAAAAGAAAAATGCCAATCCTGTTATTATGGACGAAAAAAGGATGAGAACAAAGCAGAGAGCAACAATATGGGCTGCATCTTCATCCTCTTTTGGGAGCATAATGGCAAGCTGATAGGATAAGCTTGAGAAAATCGCAATTATTGCAGTAATTGCAAGAATAAGTGAGAAAAGTCCGTAATCTTCAGGGGTGTAGAGACGGGTGATAATGGGAATTAATAATACCGCCAGAATCTGGGCGATAACACTGCCACTCACCAACTTCAAGACATTTGAAATAAATTCCGACAACCAATCATCCTGTCTGTAATATACGTTGAAATTGGCGTATTGTGCGATTAAAGATTTGGATGGTTAAAAGAGTTCTTATTCTTTTGTCACCTCATCCAGCACTTCCGCAAACTTCCTCGCCATCTCCCTGTGGCTGTATTTCATCACCTCCGCTTCGATTCCGTGATACTGCACCGCCCCAAATTCTTTGTATTCACGGTATGCCTTGAGCAGGTACTCACGGAGTTCCGCTTCGTTCGAGCAATGCACCCCGGCCTGCGTCTGGTCGAGGAGCTCCTTGACAACGCCACCGTCGGTGTGGTTGAGGGAGAGGATGGGGCAATGAGGTAGTGAAAGTGGAGATGTTGTAGTTAATAGAATATCCCGAAACTACAAAATTATCCACTTCAAGGGCATTATTGTGAATAACAGGAATTCTTTCTTATCTAATGTTAGATTGAGTAATATCAAGAGTTTCATTTCAATTTTTATTCTTTTATTGTTGAAAGGGGATATAAAAAATTATTTTATCATTATTATATACACAACTCAAATTACTATTATAATTAGTTTTGTCAAAAAAAGCCGGTCCTATTACTTTTGTCATTCCAAGTTCGTAACCATAGGATTTGATCCCGACAGGCTCATTTATGGCACATGTTCTTAAAAGCAATGCAAATTCATTCTCTTTTTCAGAATCTAATTCAATTGTATGAAAATCTGCAGCAAAAGAGGACATAGTAAAAACTACGGGATAATATGCATCGGTAATAATGGGATCGGAATATATTCGGGAGATTGTATCAACTGCAACCAACTCAGTATCTCTAAACATGCTTCGAGGCCACCTATCCTTCGAATGAATAGGGCTATCTCCATTAATATAAGGCGTTGTAATCATCGTAAAACATAAAAGAAAAATAATTAATAGGGGAAAATACTTGGATGGGTCATTTTTTCTAAATTTTAAATGCATTTGTGATGATATTAATATTATAGCATCAGCGGCAGGAAAAATCATAAAGATATAAGTAAAGATCAACCATCGAGTAAACATACCAGAATTACCAAATTTGGTAAGAGGTAGTCCCCAGATAACCAAGTACAACCCAACGATAACGGAAATTATTCCAAATCTATAAGGTGTAATATCGTTTAACCAATATAATATTCCAAAAACCACGAAAAATAATAAGATAAAATATCCCAATTGAAATAGTATGTTTGAAAGGAAATTATATGAGGTAAGTACTTTAATATAAGCTAGTGAATCCAAATCGCCTCCCCAACCATATTTCAGAACATTAGAAAAAGGTTGTACTGAAAATTCAAAAAATGAAATATTTGAACCATAAGCAACATATGAATACTGCCAATATAATATGAGCAATATGCACATAAACAATAAAAGAAAAAAATTGTAATTTTTTAACTTTCGATGATAACTACAAGTTCTTGAAAAATATTCGTATAACCAAAGCGATGATAGAAAAATAATAGTGATGAATAATGAAACAAGAGTGCCTAACTGATGTGTTAAAACCATCGAAATATAGAGAATTGTAATTATAATTGTATGCTCAATTTTCTTTTGTTTGATTAATAACCATAATATCAGACAAAAATAAATGACAATGATAGTTAATGGTTCAATATGTAAAGATGTTTTTAGGATTGGGATATCAGAGATTAGATAAATCAAAATGGCGAACAAACTGATCCTTTCACGGCCGACTAATTGTCCAATTTTAAAAAGGATAAGGGAGGTCAATATATTTGTGACAATCACAGAATAAAAAATTGAAATTTTTAAAGGAATATATGCAACCAAACATAATATTGAAACAAGTAAATGTAAAATTGGATAATAGAAATATTTGCTATATTCCATTGATGTTGCAGTAATTGCACCAACATCCAAAGAATTGGATATCATTTTTGCATGAGTCCAAATATCTCCTCCACTTAATCCGTTAAACTCAAAAAATATACCGTATCGTATATTCAGTGCAAGCAAAAATATTTTAAAGACTATTAAAAAAAACCAAAATTTGTCTTTTGATAAAATATCAATAACGATTAAGGTAGCTAATAATGAAAGTAATATGAAATAAATTATGGATCTGTGGTATTGGTCAAAGTATATAATAATAAGGGATATACAATAAATGCAAAAATAAGTGATATCTAATATATATTTTTTTGTTATATTGAATTCAATGAATAAATTATAATATTGTGTTGTTTTTAAAGAGTGAGGTAATACTAAATAGAATAACGAAGCCCCAAAAATTGCAAATCCAATCCCATATTGATTAATTCCAAAAAGAAATGAAAATACAATAACGAACAAACCAATTGCCAATCCAATAATTATGGATAATTTACCAAGGTTATTTTTTAGAAAATTTAGTAAGTATAGGAAAACATTAGAAAGGTTCATAGTTTTATACCATTTCCATATTGTTAATTGATACGAATGTTTGAATATATTTTTTTACAACATGATCCCAACTAAATTCATTTTCTGCACAATCTCTTGCATTTTCACCCATTCTCTCAATTAATGTCCTATTCTCTATTAATTTTATTATTGCATTGGCTAGGTCTTTTTCTGATTCGGGTGTAACCAGTAAACCAATATTGTGCTCTCTAACCAGTTCAAAACCTGGAACATCACTTGCAATAATTGCTTTCCCACATGCCATATATTCATACAATTTTAATGGAGAAAAACCAGATTTTAACGGTTTTTTGTAGCATACCCCTATATTGAAACAATTAATATATTTTGGAATTAGTTCATAATTCACGTTACCTATGAATTTTATTTTTTCTGACATTCCCAAAATTTCTGCTAATTTAATAAGGGATTCTCTTTCTGGCCCATCTCCAACAATCATAAGATGACAATCCTCATATCTTTTAAAAACGCGATCCATCGCTTCAATTAAGAAATCAACTCCTTGCCATTGAATTAGGCTTCCACAATAGCCAATAATAAATGCATTTTTATCTATTCCAAGAGTCTCTCGAATATTGTTTTTATCTAGTGGTTTAAACCTTGAAATATTCACACCGTTTCCGATGACATTCACTTTTTTTTCACTTATATGATAAAATTTACAGATATCTGACTTTATCAAATCAGTAACAGCAATAATGTGATCGCACATTTTATAGGTTAAGCGTTCAGAGAAAATTATGTAATATCGAAAAAAAGCTGAACATTTTTGCATTTCTGCTTCTTCTCTCAAACAACCATGTATTTCAGGGACATATTTTATTCTAAATATTTTTGACAAAAATAGTATATGAAGGGACATTGCGGATCTTGAACAAATAAACTTAGGGCGATCATTCAAACATATTTTGAACACAGAAATGAAAAATAATAGTTGAGAAATAACAAAATTAAGTTGAGGTAATAATATTTCATTCGAAACAATCAAAGGAGTGATTGTTTTAGTTTTGAATCCAAGAGAATTGAATAAACCTAATTTCTCAATAAATTGAGTTTCTTGTGCACTGTTTTTCCGAAGGGCCATACTAGAAAAATATAACAGATCCATCTTTTCTTCAACTATTATGTCAACAGGAGGTTCTCATTGTCAGTAGCCAAATGAAATGCACTAGTAACTTCTTTAAAATCCATCTAATAATCTCCTTTAGTGATTTTGGTATAAGAATACGCTAGAAATCGTGCAAATACCAAGAAAGGGTAATAAAACCAGGAAATATCCTTCTCTATTATTATTCCCTTTATCATCGCTCTTATACCTAATACAAAGTGTTCATAGAGGACATCCCTTAATGAAAGACCCATAAATTGAAATCCATATTTTAAAAAGGAATTTGCACCGAGAAATTGTTTGTAATAAAATAGTTTAAACGTCCTCATGGTATCGTGATAAAGGGGGTCAGTGATATACACGACAATATACCCTTTGTCTTTCATTTTTTTCGCCCAATCAAAATCTGCTCCCCAATGAATAGAACGATCAATCCCACCAATTTCTTCCAGAACTTTTTTAAGAAAAAGAGTATTTCCTCCTCCAAAATAACCAATGGATTTTTTCATGCGGTTTTCTATGAAGATTTTATGAAGATGTTTTTGATATAACCGAGCAAATGGTGGAGCTTCTGGCGGAGCTTCACACAAAGGCCATACGGAACTCACGTATTCAGAGTAATTAAAATACTTTATCGCATTGATTAGCCAATTTTTATGAGGAATAATGATATCAGAGTCTATTAACGCAATGATATCTCCTTTAGATAATTCAAAACCAGATTGGCAAGCACTACCATAGGTTCCGGAATCAAAAATAATTATATCGGCATATTTTTTAGCAATATCTATGGTATGATCATCTGAATAACCATCAATAATAATAATCTCAATATTTGGATAATTTTGTTCAGAAACACTATGAAGACAATTTTCTAATGTATCTTGATTATTTTTTGTCGGAATGCAGAAAGAGACAAGTGGTAGGTTATTTGTATCGATTATGTTTTTGCATAATCGCTCTTTTGGGGGATTTATGGAAATATACCCTTCAAAATTGTCAGAAACAGATATCATTTCGTGTGTTGTATGGGTACTTATCTATTTCATATTTTGGATTCATTCGATGCAAGATTTGTTCAGAACTCCAGTATTCATTGAACATTGGGATAATCCTTGTTCTTTAAAATTCGTGCAGGAACACCCACTACGGTATCATCCTTATTCACACACTTGGTAACGACAGCTCCCGCACCAACGATGGCACGTTCACCAATGGTGATTCCAGGCATGACTATCGCATTGTTACCAATGAAACAGTGATCTTTCAATTCAATTTTTCCTGTTTTCATCTCTTGGTTTCTGGTTTGTGAATATGCACCATCATGGGAGGAAATAATTGCAGAGGCCGCTATGGTTACGTCATCTTCAACAATAACAGGTGCGAACGAGGCTTCAATGAAGACGCGGTTGTTGATATTGCATCTTTTTCCAATTGTAAGAGATCCACCGATTATCAAGTCCTGGTATCCGATATTTGTTTGATCTCCAATCTCAATAGAATCGACTTTGATGAGAGAACCCGGCGCTATTACAACATCATTTCCGATAACGATCTTTGAATAATCTCCTGAAATAAGGAGAGATCCATATCCAAAAAAAGTACCCTGTCCAATTTTTGCGCCCTGCATAGTATAGATTGATTTTTTGATCGAGGAGAATGGGCAATATAGTGCAATTCCAAATAATATTTTTCTTGACAGGGAATAGTCCTCTAATTCCTTTCTATCATCACGAAAATTATGGTGCATCACTGAACTCTCTTTCAATTCCTCTTTTGTATAAATTGAGTAATCTCCTGTGCCCGATGATTAAAGGTATGGGATTGTAAAATCCTCTCCCTGGCGTTCTCCCCGATTTTCATTCTTTGATCAGGTGAGGATAATAACTGAGAGTATATTTCTTCGATATTATCCGCCTCTTTAAGCACTATCATTTCCGTCCCAGGTTCAAACCACTCCCCAATCCCACTGTACGGCTGAGACACAATACATGCCCCAAATGCTGCAAGCTCGAAGGGCCTAGCAGTTGAAGACGCATAGACGTTTGTATGAGACCATCGGGTGATATTCAGACAAATTTTGCTCCTGCAACAATAATTCCGGTATTCGCTGAAGGAGAGATCACCATTATAGTTCGCCTTTCCCAGGTCAATGGAAAAACCGCTCCCTGCAACTGAAAAACGAGTACCTGGCATTTTTTTTGACGGGTCTGAAATCATGAATTTCATCCATTCTTCCCTGAAGGAATCCCCATACCCGAAGAAGGAAATATCGATGTCTTTTTCAACTGCGACCGGTTTGAATAAATCCGGGTCGGCAGCATAGTAAAGTGGATGGACATTCCTTGCTCCCATTTCTTTCAGGTCTGGGATGACGCCTTTTGAGTTGGTGAAGAATGCATCAAATTCCGAGAGATCTGCTCCCACGTAGTAATTGAATTTAAATCCGCGATCCACGGCATATTTCGGGAGGATTGTTGGCATATCCCCATCGTAAAAGGCGACTGGAATGTTGAATTCCTTCTTTATCTTGGTGGGGATTCCCTGGATGTGATTGATTGGGATATTAATAAAAAGCACAAAATCTACGTCTTTTTCTTTATTGAGAATCGCAAGGATATGGTTCTCCCATTTCCTTCTGATATATCCGTCTAATGAATTATTCACAATACTTTGTTTCTCTTTCCTTTTAGAGGGTGAAATGCCCGTTGATTTTTTTAATTCAAGAAAACGGTTGTAAATCTTGCTTTCAGTTGAACAGGGATTTGGGTATGTTCTCCACCAGAGAGATTCGATCGGATCTCCAAGGTAGGGTATCGCGATGACTTCATTGCCAGTTTCATGAAATGCTTTAAATAGTTGCCACCAGGAGGGAGTACATCCTAAACGATATTTGAGATCGAGGGTGGAACAGATTATGACTATCTTCATGTCTCAAGTTCTCGCAATTCCGCGTTATAGGTTTTTTAGGTATTAGAGAAAATCTAGAAAAATTTTTTACTTCAATCCATTGGCTGAATTGTGTCCTGTCATACCTCCTGAAATGGTTACTTACTCCACCCTCATCACTTGCACCAGGCTATTCAATATCAAGCTCGTCGTCACCAGGAGCAACCCAAGGATCAGCGAGGTGATCCCGCCGACAAACATCACCGAGTGAAATGCTCCTCCCGTGTATAATTCGGTGACGGTAAATATCGTAGTCCCGGCCCCGAACAGCGTCAACACCCCTCCCGGAATCCCGAACGTGATCAGCGGCCTCTTGTAGCCGACGATTCCGATGATGTGCCCCAGCACGTCAAGGCCATGGGATATCGGGTTCTTCTTGTGGCCGTTTGTGACGTTGTAGCTCACGCCGATCGGAACCTCTTTGATCACGAGGTTCCGCTGGGTGAAGTGGGCGAGCATGTCGGACTCGATGTTGTATCCCTCTGAGTAGAAGTCCAGGTTGATGAGGGCTCTCCGCCCGAGCACGCGGAATCCTGACTGGGTGTCAGTGCTCTTTGACCCGGAGCCGGCGTTGGTGACGAGGTTAAGGGTTTTCTGCCCCAGTACCCGGTGTGTTGGGATCTTGTTGTTGCCGTTGAGGTGTCGTGATCCGACAATGAGGTCCGCATTGCCGGATAAAACCGGCCTGACAAGGTCCGGGATCTCGGCGGGGTTGTGCTGGAAGTCGGCGTCGAGCATGACGACGGCAAGGGGGTTGTATTCCTTTGCCCTGTCGAATCCCTTCATGATGGCCTGTGCCTTGCCGAGGTTGACCGGGTGCTGGATGACCTCGGCGCCCGCGAGGGTTGCAACCCGTGCGGTGTCGTCGTTGGAGCCGTCGTCGACGACGATGACGTGGTCGACGTGGACACGGGTCTGGAGGACGACGGTGCCGATCGTGGGCTCCTCGTTGTAGGCGGGGATGACGGCGATAAGCCGCATGGACTGGACGGGATCGGAGAAGATGTCCTCTTCAGGCGATACATCCCTCGGCCTCATCAAGAGAGCAGACGCCGGTGGCGGTGGCGCATACTCCCGTATGGGAGGCATCACCATGCCTTTCGCAGTGTTTGCGGTGAGCAGTTCCAGGAAGGAGCTGTATCGCTCGATCATGGAGGAGGCCTCGTGAGGGTTCACATGGATATCCGGATCGTTGAACGAGATTCCGGTAAAGTCGTGCGGGTACATTGGACTGACCTGGGTGCCCGGATCACGGATCGGTTATGATATTGTACTCCCCATTCCGATCCGGACCCGTATATTTAGTTTTCCAGAAGAGACATATTTTTTTTATCAAATAAAAACCTTTCCCTGTTTTTTTGAAAAAATTGGTCTTTTGGATGGCAGATGGGGAGAAAGGGGGATGTTGGAAGGGATTTTTGTGTGCTGGGGTTCGTGGGAGTATATATCCAACTCCGCCGTCCGGCCATGGTGTTTGGATTATGACCCCCTCCTAGCCATTGGAGGATACCGAGATCAATAACATTGGCGAAAAGATTGCATTGCCGGGGGATAACAAAAGTATGCGGAATGTGCACGACTGGCGAATGGGGATTCTTGACCCTGCCTGGTGGGAGATTGAATCAATCGAAGCTGCAAAACTATATTCCCTTTTAAAAAAGAAATGAGGATAACGTGAACGATATCCAGTACGTGTATGATGAGGGAGGGAACAAGGTGAGTGTAATAATCCCCCTGGATCTCTGGGAGCGAACGCTTCAGGTCACACCTCCGAAGATTAGATCATGTAAGGTAAAGGAGTATTACGGGATATATCGGGACGTGATAAAGGATCCCGACACCGTTGCACGCGAACTCCGCGATGAGTGGAACCGGACATGACCCGGTATCTCGTTGATACCAATATTCTGATCTACTATCTTGCCGGGGCTCTGCCAGAGGATACGAAACCAACTGTTGACAAAATATTGCAGGAATCGTTCAATATTTCGATTATCACAAGGATCGAACTTCTTGGTTGGAAAGGCCATACTGATGAAGGCCGGACTATTGCGCGTCACCTGCTGGATTGTTCCCGGTGCTTACCCCTTACGGACCCGCTGGCGGAAGAAACCATCACGATCCGATATGCTGCCTCAATATCTCTCCCTGATGCGGTTATAGCAGCGTCGGCATTGTCAATAGATGCGACACTCGTAACACGAAACGAGAAGGACTTTGCGGGTGTTGCCGGGCTCACAATCTTTAATCCGTTCAGGTAAGATGTAGGTATTCATCGCACGGAAAAGTTGCGTGAGGCAGAATTTTTCCACACTCCCGCACACTTCCCCAGGAAAGCCCTGGATTCCGCGTTTACGTTTCCGGTCAATGCGTAAGAATAGATTGAGAGAAAGAGGTTAATGTTCCGGACATTCAAGATCCCGGTTGGAATACACGGGTAATACCGTCTGTTGGAGGAAATGTCGGTCCGCAGTCCATATCCCATCGAGCTTGAGTGCGATACCGACTGCAAGAAAAGGGGCATCATCCTCATCGATCTCTTCCATCAGGGAGCACGCATGGCGATAAGATGCCTGAAAGTCCTCAAAGGGAACGAGTGTAACCCGCGATAGGAGGAGTGAGAGGGCCTCGTCGGATTCGTCTTCTGTGAGATGTGCTTTATCCATGAGATAACCCATGTGCTTCTGTATCTCAGTCACTAGGTAATCCGGTGCGTAGAACCGGAATGCAGGATTGAACAGTATGGCGCGTGATGAAGAGGATTTCAGGAATCCCGCAATAATCCTGTTTGTATCAATAACCAGACGCATGATAGAGAAACCGGGAAAAGAAACGGGAATGGCCGTCCTCAGTGTACTCAGAGCATACTCTTTCCATGAGATTGTTCAGGTTCAGGGTATAGTTTTCTTGCGGTAATGCCTGGCTATGCCATGTTTTATTGTGGTGTCGAGCTCCATAACCTCATCATCGGTCAGTTCGCTCTGCTCTGTCAGTTTTTCCAGCAGGGAGAGTTTTTGCGCGTAGTCCACGATAGCCCGGCGTGCAACCTCGCTCCACCGGATTTCTTTGTGCGTTTTAACCACGTGATATACGTCATCTGGGAGAGACAAGGTGATATTCGGCATACTAAATCACATATATATGTGTAATCACAGATAAAGCCGATCCCCCTGCGAGGATGCCCCGGCTCCTCACTTACAGGAAAGATGAGGGAAAGAAAGGAACACTCCCTCGCGGGAATTATTTTCCAATGATAACGCCTTTGTCGTTTTCATTGTGCGTGCGTGTATCTCGATGGGAATCATGTATTTTTTTTGGATCCTCCTTGAGGAAAATCCTGGCAATAGAGTCTCTATTGAGGCACTTTCCGAGGGATGTGGCGCTATTGCCCATTTTCCTGTGTATAATCCCGGACGGGAAAGAGTTTTGAGGTAAAAACCATATGATAACGTAGCAGATTGGAGATGCAGAACACAATCAACCACGCAATTGAAGAGTATGTGCGTATGGTAAAGGAAAGGTGGAAGGACCAGATAGAGCATATCATCCTGTTTGGTTCTGTAGCCCGCGGGGAAGAAAAGGAAGACTCGGACATCGATCTACTCATCGTCGTGAAAAAAGAAGATTTCAGGGTACGACGACAGATGATCTCCTGCGCATATGATATCCTGCAAAACAGAGGATATATGATATCAGTAAAAATGCTCGCGAAGGACGATTTCATGAGAATGAAAAATTTTTCCTTCCTGAGTGAAGTCTGTGCAGAAGGGGTACGAGTTGCCTGAAGAGAGCGAAATCGGGATGCTTTTTGAAAAATCAGCGCAAAGGCTTTCCGCAGCACAACAATTGCTTAAATCCGGCTTCTATGAGGATGCAGTTGGTCGTGCCTACTACTCGATGTTTTTTGCTGCAAAAGCGGTACTCTTAAAAAAAGAAATTTCCGTGAAGACTCACCGGGGACCAAATTTCTGCGTTCGGTTCCGCGTTCGTTCAACAGCACCTTGTAGAAACGGAATATGGGAAGATGCTCTCAATTGCAGAAGAGTTAAGAGAAGAAGTTGATTATTCGATAACCCGGAAGGTGGACGCGGAAGAAGCATCGGCACTGATAGATGATGCCGCTCGTTTTCTTGAGAGGATGAAACAAATAACGCAGAAAGGCGATTTTTAGATAATAGCAAGCCATTTTGGCACTCATCATGAAAGATGATGATAGCTTTTTCTGAACAATGTGCCTCTGCATTATGAATGATCGGGAAGCGTGGTCTCTGCCGCCGAACCCCGCCACCCTATGTCTGGAGAGAATGAGTGGTCGTGTGTATCTACTTTTCAGGCAGTATCTGAGTGCAGCAAGTTCTCATCCCGGCTCACCATCCCCTCCCCCGCCACCCACCCCTGTCCAGTGGGATTGGGTGATGAAAGGATCATATCCTTGCCTTTTTTTTTTCGATCGGGTGTCTCCAGTACGATCGGCATAAGGGAGCGTAGATCCGGGATTCGGGGAGGAGGCTAGAGATCCCGTCCTTCGCTGAGCACGTCGGTGATGAATGGATTCCCTGCGTTGATCAATGCAGCAAACTCGGCAGGGGTGTAACAGAGCGGTTCAAGCGGAAGATCGGACATTTCCCGAACAAGCGATGGTCTCTCGTGGAAACGAAGCGGGAAATCGCCGACCACGATGAGATCGATATCGCTCCCTTCATGCACCTCTCGCCTGGCATAGGAACCGTGGAGAATGATCCGGTCGATACGGTACCGCTGACGGAGCGAGCGGGCAAGCAGCTCGAGCTTGGTTTCTATTTCTGCATACAGCGCTGCACCGCGTCCAGGATCAAACCTGCAGAGTGAAGGCATCGATCTGTATCCTCCTTCGTGTAGTATTCAGCGGGGATCATCGAACCGGCGAGCCCGTTGGGATACCGGGAGGTAATATAGACGTTGTCGAGGAGTTTTGCCTCCTGTTCAAGGCAGGGCATGCAATTGGCTCCCTTCTGGGATTCCAGGAGCAGTTCGTGACACCGAGTGGGTGAGGATCTTTCGGTATCCTTCCGCGTACAGGAGGGATTTGATTGCTTTTTCGGCTGCCTGTTGTGCCTGGAAGCATGCCCACTCATAGCGTGCACCCTGCATCGAGACCTGTGCTGCAGCGAGGTCGCATTCAGCCTGGGCGATCGCCATCGGGCGGCCTCTTCCTTGTTTCCGCGGGCCATGTACAAAGGAATCAGGATCGTTTCAGGGTATCAAGGTATCGTGGATGAGCACTGGCACGGGAGGGTACATGGATCCAATGCCTGCTGATATCGCAGTATCCCCTGCTCTTGTCCTGCCAGTCTGACCAGAGATGGATTTCCAATGAAAACGCCTTCGGCGTTTTTATGGTTTATGCTCGACTGCAGAGCGATCGTTCGCAGTTGGTATGAAAAATGCATCCGCGTTTTTCATCAGGGGAGCATGTGACCCAACAGTCTCATATGTGTTTCATCCATCTTGCCGCCATCCAACTCTGCCACCCCCCCGTCCGGAGGGGATGAGTATGTCTGGATACGCATCATACCCAGGTCCCTGTCACACGAAAGAAGTGGGAAAGAATGAGGATCCATTTCTCGCTTTGATCGGGAGGTACACAGAGATTCCGGGGATTTGGACGAGCGAATGCGGGGCTTGCGGTCACGGTCAGGCAACCTTTCAGGTTCCGGTATCCGATCATTCTTCAAACCGGTAATCCTCCAGTGTGAGGACATCCATTGGTGTCTTCCCCAGGCACTTCGTAATTCCCGGTAGGCAGCGTGCACAATGTCTTACATTCAAATACAATGCCTGCAACACCTTACAATAGATGACACGATCCATTACCGTCCGTATCCCTGACGAACTGGATGCAGAACTGGAGCAGCATGCAAGAGATGTCGACCGGAAGAAGAGTTATATTATCCGGAAAGCAGCCGAGCTCTATCTCCAGGAGTATGCCGATTACGTGATCGCCCTGGAGAGACAGCGGGATAAAGATGATCTGATCATATCCGCTGACGAAATGAGGAAACGGCTTGGCATCTCCCATCAGGTTTAAATCATCGGTCATTCGTGATCTGAACCATCTCGATCCCGCAACTGCTGAGAGAATTATCAGGGAGATCGAGGATACCATTGGTTCCGATCCGACTATCGGCGAGCCCCTTTCAGGAGAATTCAAAGGACTGCTCCGATATCGTATTGGGGAGTACCGTGTGATCTATGCACGATACCCGGATTCTGTTCTTATCGTTCGTATTGGTCACAGGAGATCCGTATACCGGTAATGGGGAACTCTTCCTTTACTGACTGTTCAAAAAGGATGTAATTCCTATGTACCTCCTTTCTTGAACCTATCATCAATGTCACTTCGTTCTGCTGTGATTTGATCCTTATCACCCCTGGCTGACATCTCTTTCGTGTTCCTGACCTCAAGGTCATCCATTATTACAATGCTGCCAATTCTGAGGTTGCCCTGTTCCAGGTCCCATTCGCTTCAAGACCTCATCCCCACAGCGCGATCAGCACGGTCCCGGCGACCATCACCAGGCTCCCGGGAACCCGTGATCGGATGCTCCCTTCGAAGAGGAAGTATCCGCCGAAAAGGACCGCGAAAAATATCGAGAGCCGTTTTATTGAGATGACATACGGCACAATCGAGAGCGTATACGCCAGGTTGATCAAGATCGCCTCTCTCATGAGGATCACTCCGAATGCAGTGGGTGGAGGGCTGTCCGGGGATTGAGGATTCGTTCTCTCTTTACGGGTTCCAATCATCCACCGCAATTTTTACAGAGAGAAAAGAGGGCAGGCATCATCAATACAATCAGACAATTGCGTCCAGCACATAATTGAAATATACCCATAGAAGAGAAGTATGCATACAGAGAGGTGGAATGAGAATGGCAAGACGCGACCGGATAAAAATACAGTCGGTTGAGGATATCCAGCACATTCTACGGCAGCACATTCCTGCGTTATCTGAAAAATATGGGATACAATCACTTGAATTATTTGGGTCCTATGTCAGGGGAGAACAGAAGAGAGGAAGTGATATCGATATTCTTGTTGAATTCCATCCGAACCGATCTCTGACACTCTTTACATTCGTCAGACTCGAACAGGAACTTTCAGATCTCCTGGGGATGAAAGTCGACTTGGTTGAAAAGGGTTCTCTCAAACCAGGGCTCCGTAACCGCATAATTCAAGAGGCAGTCCCAATATGAATCATGCGAGAGAATCAAGGCAATATATCCTGGATATGCTCGACGCAAATACGAAAGCTCTTGCATTTGTGAAAGGGATAGAAAAGGAGGAATTCCTAAACAACGAAGAAAAAATCTTTGCGGTAATCCATGCGCTGGAAAGGATGGGAGAGGCTGCCAAACATGTACCTGCCGGTATAAAAAAGAAGTATCCGGATGTTCCATGGCGATCGATTACGGGGACTCGTGACAAGTTGATTCATGCCTATTTTGATGTCCACGTAGAGCGTCTGTGGTACACGGTCGTTGACGATCTTCCTGGCCTTGAACAGGCCCTCCGGGCCATTCTCATTGAGATGGACTAATCCCTTTTCTCTGGCGTTGTGTGTGGAGATTGACATCCCAATCTTTCTAAAAATATGTGAGATATCTCAGATCGAACGTCCTATTTTGCATACAACGAGGCAAAATCTCATACCCCCCGTTCGTTCGGCCATGGAGATGGAATGGAATATACGGAAAACTTCTTAAAGATTTCCTGCTCGCCTCCTCTGGGGTTCCACGATAGAAACCAGGGATCTTACGCACCACCGGCTCCAGGTGAGAGGATATTGCCCTTTATACTTACATCTTTTCCAGAATACCAGTATCTCTCTCTATGCTCCTGTTTCGGTAAGGTACCACGTCAGGATCGCGTTGAGACGAGATGGATGACTTGTATGCGGAGCGTAGGAAGCTGTTCCTTGATGATGAACCATATGGTTGCATGGTCGATGCCGAAATAGTGGTGAATCACGATGTTACGAAGGCCAATCACCCTTTTCCATGGAATGTCAGGATTTGTTGACCTGATCTTTTCAGGAACGAACGATGCGGCCTCCCCAAGGATTTCGAAGTTTCTTACCACGGCGTCCTGTGTCTTTCTGTCTTTCATATACTCATCAAAGGAATATCCCTGTACATAATGCTCGATAGGAACGATTGGCCTCCCGCATATCCTCAAGTGCCTCCAACGGATCACGCTTCGACATATACCACATCCCGGGTCATGGCCTGGAACAACCGGGGACGATTGGTGATACCCCCCTTTAATATGAGGTCTACCTTGTGGGAGAGAAGGTCTTCGAGGTGTTCCTTCAGATCAACGACTTCCCACCCGATTGGTTCGGAAAAGTCCACCAGGATATCGATATCGCTCTCCGCCGTTTCTTCTCCCCGTGCATACGAACCAACTATCCCGATCTCACGCACCTTGAACCTTTTTTGTAAATCAGGCAGGGCAGTGGAGAGGATCTGTAAGAATGAGGCTAATGAAAGAGCATTGCATTCCTTGTGAGCATGTGGGGACATCGTATTGTGGATAGATAACGCGAATCAGGGCAATGAATCTTTTTCCTGAACGCGGGGGCTCCTGGAACACTTTACACTATACGGGGAATCGAATCCCCTGAATCACTCTTTATGGACCATACGAAAAGGAGCAGGGATGCCGGGGGGGCTATCCTTTGGCCCGCACACGGTGGGAGGAAGTGAGCAGCACATGCCTTCCACCGCCGAATTTCTGTTCAAGTCCGGTGAGTATCCATTCTGCCGCAGTCAAGGTTGTCCTTTATACTCCTGTAATTCACTGTCAGGCCACGCAGTGAGTATGATATACCATAAAGGAGGGGGGATCATCCCCTCATCCCCACAGCGCGATCAGCACGGTGCCGAACGTGCGGCTCGCGTATCTCTACGGTTCGTTCCTTGCCCGCGAAGATTTCCGGAATATCGACATCGCCCTGTACCTGGACGAAGATCCGGCCGATGATCGGCAGGGATCATATGCAGAACGGATCGGGATCGCACTGGAGGAGGCGCGCTCCTTTTGCCATGCATGCGATATCCGGATATTGAACCACTCGCCCGTATGGTTCCAGTATGAGGTGATCTCATCGGGACTGCTGCTCTACGCCAGGTCCGATGAGGAACGGTTTGAGCATGAGACCTCGGTGCTCATCGCGAACCAGGACATGAAATGCACCTGCGATCTCTTCGATTCCGGGTACCTGGCCCGGGCCTGGATTATGCGGATGCTTTCACAACTCCAGGCATGGGAACGGTACCGGGAGATACCCTACGAGGAGTGTGCACGGGAGAAGGATGTGCGGTACATGGTCTGCCATGCCATGCTCCTGGCCATACAGTCGGCGATCGACATCGCTACGGGCATCGCCGTGAAAAAGACCCCGAAGCGGCCGGACACCTGCCGGGAAACCTTCCTCATCCTTGGGAGATCGGCTCTCATCCCGGAAGATATCGCAACGGAACTCTCCACGCTTGCAGGATTCCAAAACCTCCTGGTCCACGAGTATGCCGCACTCGATCATGAGCGCGTCTACCGGATCCTCCAGGGAGACTGGCAGACACTGGTGGCAGTTCGGCACACTGTCAGGGACTTCCTCAAAGAGAACCCATAATTCGGGAGGATCACTCCCCCCTCAGGCAACCCGCCTCCTGCGACTGACCAGAGGACGATCTCCCTTTCCGGTCTTTCGCTCCCCACCGTTCGATCTCTCCAAGGACATGGTCGCGGGCTCTTGGGTATACTGGCACCAGCAGATCCAGGAGATCCTTCTTCCCGATTTTGAACCGTGATGGTCCAAGCCGTTTGAGCGCTGCTGCGTCGAATTCGGGTTTTTTATGCAGGTACACCGGAAAGCTGTCCAGTGCCTCTTGGGCGTCCCAGAATGAGTCCGGACATTCGGCACACGGGGGCACGACAGGCCCCTCTGGCTCGTGGACCGGACGATGTTGAGGGCCAGGCTTTTTCACCTCCACTTCCTGCGCAACGTGGGTCCGCCGTGTACGGAGCCCCTCAAGAACCGCTTCCCTGTCCCGCCCGCGAAGGGTAAAGATAAGGAACGGGTCACGGTCACACTGCTCTGCAAGCAGGTAAAAAACCGCGGCAATATGCTTGCAAGGGTTCGCAGAGTCCGGACAGCTGCACTCGGTCCTGATCTCCTTGCGTGTGGCAGGCAGGAGCGACAGGCCGGCACCGGCAAAGACCGTCTCAATCTCATGGGGGATCTCTCCTCCCAGGAGCATGGCGGCGAATAATGCCTGTGTTGAGAGGGCATCGAATATCTCATCCCACTGCCTGTCGTTGAAAGGCGTACACGATATCGTGACACGGTACGGCCGGGGATTGGTCCCCTGCACGTGCGCATGGACAACGGTATTCTGAATGGTGATCTGTATGACCTGTCCCTTGCGGGCGTATGCCTTTCCCCGCTGGAGGCGCGACCCTATCCCGATCTTTTCCAACGCGCCGATAAACCGTTTTGACCACCAGGTCTCCCCGATCTCTCCCTTTTTGCTCCGCGCTGCAATCCCGTTCTTCACCTTGATCGGGTTGGCCGGAGGGTAGTAGTCTCCCCAATAGGTCATATCGCCATACTCCCTGTGGCACTTTTCCTGAGCGAAAACAGTTCACGGAGGTCTTCGGTTGAAAGGCCGGTGATCCAGTCTTCCCCTGTGCCGATGACGCTCCCTGCCAGTGCCCGCTTCTCATGAAGCACGGCATCGATCTTCTCCTCAAGTGTTCCTCCGGCGATCATGAGGTGTACCTCCACATTCCTGGACTGCCCGATCCGGAATGCCCTGTCGGTCGCCTGGTCCTCAACGGCCGGGTTCCACCAGCGGTCGATATGGAAGACATGGGTTGCCGAGGTAAGGTTCAGCCCGGTGCCCCCGGCTTTTAAGGACAGGATAAAGACCTTCGGACCTTGCTTCTCCGCAAACCGGGCCACCATCCTGTCCCGATCCTCCCGTCTCGTTTTCCCGTGCAGGAAGAGGACTTCGGTGGAAAAGACCGTTTCAAGATAGGGTTTGAGTATTCCGCCGAATGATGCGAACTGGGTGAAGATGAGGGCACGTTCATTATTTGCGAGCACCTCGTCAAGGACCTCGCAGAGCCTCTCTAACTTTCCGGATCGGGCGGCAAGAGAGCTTCCGTCATTGAGGAAGAGGGCCGGGTGGTTGCAGATCTGTTTTAACCGCATCAGGGTGACAAGGACGGCCCCTCTCCGTGCAACTCCCCTGAGGGAGTCGAGCTTCTCCAGCATATCCTGCACTGCAGCTTCGTAGAGGGAGACCTGCTCCCTGGTGAGCGGACAGAACTCCTTTACGAGTATCTTTTCCGGAAGATCGCTGATGATCTTCCGGTCGGTCTTCACCCTCCGCAGGAGGAACGGCCGGACGATTTTTTTCAAGGCCAGCGCCCGTGTGGCGTCGTGCTGCCGCTCAATGGGGGTTGCAATCTTTTTCTGGAACGCGGCCGCGGTTCCCAGGTAACCGGGATTCAGGAAATCCATAATCGACCAGAGTTCAGCGAGCCGGTTCTCTACGGGGGTGCCGGTGATGGCGATCCTGCTTCCGGCGGGCAGTTTCCTGACCGCCCTGGCCTGTTTTGTGGCATGATTCTTGATGTTCTGGGCTTCATCGAGAACGACACAGTCCCATGAATGCGACGAGAGGAGCTCTTCATCTCTCTGGACTGTCTGGTACGAGGTGATAACAAGATCGCTCTGTCCCCGCTCGCGATCGAACTGATCGCCGGAACACCGGTCAGCACCGTGGTGAACGTACACCCTGAGGGATGGTGCAAACCTTTTGACCTCGCGCATCCAGTTGCCGATGATCGACATCGGGCAGACGAGCAATGTGGGATTTTCTGCGTGTCCTTCCGTGTTCCGGAGGGCCAGGTACGCGATCACCTGCACAGTCTTCCCCAGTCCCATGTCGTCGCAAAGGCAGGCACCCATGCCGGAGCGCGTAAGCCGCAAAAGCCACGCGGTCCCGTACTCCTGGTATGGCCGCAACGTGCCGGTAAATGTCTCCGGCAGGACGACCGGAGTCGGGTCCTGCACGGATACGAGCCGGTCGAGGAACGCCCTGAGATCCGTGTCAGTAACCGATGAGGTGAGGGGGAGGTCTTCATCCGCCGGGCCCCCCAGCGTGAGGGCAAGTGCATCGGCCAGCGACATCTTTTTGTCCGGGTAAACCTTTTTGAATGCGCTGACGACCCGCCGCACCTCTTCGGGATCGAATACCACCCACCGCCCCCGGACTTTCATGAGAGGGAGTTTCCGCGTGGTGAGCTGATCGAACTCTTCAGGCGATAGTTCTTCATCGCCAATGGCGATCCTCCAGTCAAAGGAGAGGATGCTATGGAGTGAGAATGCCCCGCTGCCCTTCCCTTTTTTCGCAGCCCTGCCTTTGAAGGTCACCCTGATCGAAGGGTGCTGGCGGCCGTGCTGCCACCACGAGGGCAGCAGGACAGGACAGCCGAGTTCTTTGAGAAGAGGTGCGGTTTCTGCAAGAAACCCGTAGACCTGTTCCGGGGGGAGGGCGATCCCATCAGGCCGTGCTTCCTTTAAGGCTTCCCGGATCGGGGGGTAGACCCTGGCGGCAGTCCCGAGATCATAGAGCATCCGGTCCTGCGGGTGGCCGGTCTCTTTTTTTACCAGATGCTCAACCATGTTCGATCTCCCGGACCAGACCTCACTGGCAGGGACCAGCAGCGTGGGATCATCCTTCGACTGCAGGAAGAAGCCGACATGCCAGGCATCCTCTCCATCTTCCGGTTCCTGCACGGTGAAACAGGTATGGCAGCGCATTCCCGTCTGTGCGATCTTTGGGCCGGCAAGCCATGAGAAGAGCCCGGTGACTGCGGGCGTCTCCCTTGAAAAAACACAATCTTTCCCAAGGAGCGACCGGTAAAAACACTCTTCGACCAGGAGATCGCCCCTTCGTTCCTGGTCATGACAAAGATGGCTGTCACTCATCGCAGCGGTGACGAGACCATTGACTGCCTCATCCAGAAAAATTCTGACCGGGTCACTGGCGATGGCTCCCCGGTTCTCACCATCGAGATGTGCCCACACAAGGGGGGGCATGGCGGATTTCAGCTCATTCAGGCGCAGGGTATCATCATCCGGGAGGCGCGGGTACCAGACCCCGGTGAGCATATTTTTTTCTGCAGTCCGTATTGACGGTGCAAACCTCCCCCGGGCAACGATCTCGCAGGCAAAGAGTGCGACAACTCCCCATGCATGGAGGGTCGCGCCCCGCAGGCACTCCCCCGTGCCGCTGTCCCTGGAGAGGAGGAACGGAATCACTGAAGAGACCGGAATTTTGAGGACCGGGACCCTCCATGCGTGAAGTACGGCCATCCTTTTTTCCCTTAATAAACCGGTCCGTGCCCGTACTTCTGGTGATGGTTCAGGCACCCGGCCTGCCGTCGGCAGCCATATCGTAAGGGTCTCCTCAATGGCAGGTACCTGTCCGGACGACAGGAACCCTTCAAGGATTTTTTTCAGCGATGCTGCCGGCAGGGCGAACGGGTGTGGGGATATTTTTGGGAGTGCGGGTCTCCTCCCGCGTCTCTTTGCCACCGGGCCGACCGGGTGTTCTCCCCAGAAGAAGAATGAGCCGTCAGGAGTTACCGATCCGTGGAGGACCGCGAATGATTGTTGTATCGAAGGCTCCTTCAGAGATGGAAGCGGATCAATGCTCACTTGAGATTTCATGAACTCATAACCTCATGTACGTTCTTACGCGTGATAATCGTGTGCAAATGTGACCGGGATCCAGTGGCTGAAGCAATGGGACATACCTGAAACGCAGAGGGGACTGTCTGGTCACATGCCCCCCTGATGAAAAGCGCGGATGCGGTTTTCATCTCAAACACTGATGGTGCGCCTCACCACGGTCCCGACGCATGATAACACTCTTTTTTTTCTGTGAAGGATTGCATTGAATGACAGGCAGAGGTGGGTGGAGCAGTGTGAGGGATCGACCCTCTTTGAGGGCATCTCCACCAGGTGTTACCCTGTGATGACCCGTAAGTAATCCCCCGGGGTAAGAATCCCGATCTGGGTCTTCCCTGAGTAATGCCGGGTATTCCAGGTAACGAGCGTGGAGGCTTCGTTGGATTCTGCCACCCAGAGGATCTTTGCATCGCCATAACGGAGCCCTCTCTCCATGTAGTCCATGAGTTCGGCAGTATAATCTGCAAAGAAAAGTTCCGGGGAGTTCGTGGAAAGAATGGGATACAGCAGGGTCATGTCCGACGCCGTGGCGTAGGTCTCTATCATCTTCCTCGCGACATCCGGCTTTCCCGCAGACGAGAGTATCCCGGCCAGCTCGAGGAGATTGTAGAGGGTGGTCCCCCTCTCGGCATCCCGCGTCTCCTCCATGAATGATGCAGTGAGCGTGTGCCGGGGATCGGTGGTGAAAAAATGGTAGAGTGCGAGTACATCGGTATCGAGGATTATCACCTTCTCACCTCGGAGAGTATCTCATCGATGGACTTTTCCGGGTACGTCGCCGCGAGTGCAGAAGCGATCGATGAGATATCGGTCTCCCGGTCGAGGTCGTCGATGGAACCCCGGCCACCCCTGCGGAGGAAACTCCTGATCAAGGCCCTCCGGAACCGGTCGCTCCTCTCGTACCCGAGCACCAGCCTCCTGACCGAATCGAGGATCGCTTCGCTCCGGCTGGAATAGAGGCCTTCCTCGGTCATCCGGTCAAGCTGCTGTACAAGGCGGGGGGGCATACGGACCTGCACGAGCATGCTTTTTGTTGTCATGCTTTTGAATATACATACACACTACAAATAGCTATCTGCGGGACTTCGTAGATCCGTTCGCAGGAATGGACCGAACATGCACAATGAAAAGAACAAGGAAGATTGGCAGGAAATGCGATGGAAAAAAGCGTCTCCCCAGGTATATCCTGTGGGATCCTGGTTTTATCCGGAGACCCTCATCCCCACAGTGCGATCAGCACCGTCCCGGCGACCATCACGAGGCTCCCGAGAGCCCTTGGCCGGAGGCTGCCTTCCCTGAGGAGAAATCCTCCGAAGAGGACCGCGAAGAAGATCGAGAGCCGTTTGATGGAGATCACGTAGGGGACAATCGAGAGTGTATATGCGAGGTTGACCGAGATCGCCTCGACTGCGAGTACGAGCCCGATCGCTATGAGGATGATCATGCTCCTGTTCGACACCCCCTCTGGAACCGGCATGACGTTCCCACGAACCCAACCCGCTGCAGTGAGGGCCAGGAACGATGCGGCAAGCAGGCCGTACACAACTGTTGAACCGAAGATCGGACCGGCGGTCTCCACCACGACCTTATCGTAGTTGACCGAGATGCTGTACAGGAATGCGACGATGAGCATCATCCGGACACCAGAATTTCGTGAAAGAGTCACAAGCGGTGCGAGGAAGGATGTCGGGGATTCCCCGGAAGCCAGGAGAAACGAACCCATAGCGACAAGAAAAATACCGAGAATACCTGCCAGGGCGGGGACTTCGCCCAGGATAAGAAACGACGTGAGGAGGAGGAACACAGGGGTGAACGCGAGCATCGGCAGGCAGAGGGAGAGATCGGAAGTCGAAAGTGCCCGGTAGGAGAGGATGGTGGCGAGAATATTGATCGCAACAGTGACTGCCACTGCAGGCAGGAATCCCGAAGATAGTTCAGGAACCCCGGCCAGGGACGAGAGGATACAGAGCACGCAGGACGCAACCAGAAAGGAGCAACCGGCGAGGTAGTATGGTGACACCTTTGACAGGAGCACTTTCACGCCGGTGCTGTAGGCTGCCTGGGCGATGGCACCGGTAAGAGCGAGGAGCGACCAGATCATGGGAGTCCCAGTAAAAGAGAGAGTGGGGTGAAGGGTGAAGAGGTTTTCTTCATGACTCCGTGTTTAGTTCATTGGACGCCCTCTATTGTCCTGAATGACTTCTTGCGGTCAAAAAATGGTCAGTCCCCCATCGCCTCTGTCCAGGCAGGTGTTTGAAGGGGAGAATGGATAGGCAATGATCTCAAGATCTTGATTCACCTTTTGTTGATGAGTGGTTCCCCGAATGATTATATCCTGCCGTGCGCCATGATCACACATACATGGACCGGGCAAGAGAGTTCCTTGGGACACATCCCGAAGTTGCCGGGATCGTAGAAGAGATCCCTAAAGACGGAGTGATCGCCATCATCCTCTTCGGGAGCCACGCCACCGGAAATGCCGGGCCACTCTCGGACATTGACCTCTGCATTGTCGCCGATCGGGCTGCGACAGAATCTCAGATGAACGAGCTGCTCAGTGTTGGATCACGCATCATCGAAGTGAGTCTTTTCTGGGATCTGCCACTCACCATCCGGTTCAGGGTCATTCGGGATGGGATAATCCTGTACTGCAGGAGCCCGGAATTATTCCATCGTATAACCATGGACACCATCCGGGAGTATCTCGATACAGAACCCCTTATAAGAAAACATAGCCTGGCAGTGATCCGGGGCCTGGGGTGACCGGGTAAATGCCAGTACACTACGACATTATCCGGATCGGATCAATCCTGAAGGACATCTCCCGGTTTTTCAGCGATCTCGAATATCTGAAAATCCAGGAAATTGGTGATCTTTCTGATCAACGGAATTTTTATGCAGCATCGATGATTCTTTTCGCGCTCCTGAACCGGGTATTTGATCTCGGGAGTGAGGTGATCATTGCACACAATAGTGGGATTCCTACGACCTACAAGGAAATATTTTCTCTCCTCGAACAGGAAGGAATTATCACTCATACGCTCGCCCAATCGATGAAACACTTCGTGACCTATCGAAACCTCCTCTCACACGAATACCAGGGAATCACGCCCGATCAACTCTATACAATCATTGGTGAGATGGAGACGATCAAGTCATTCGTGGAGTGCCTTCGAAGTACCGTTGACAGGAATGCGTGAATCGATCTGTCCCCATATTGGTAGAGCCCCGAGACCACGAGGACCATCATTTCCTGTCATGAGACATGGCCTTCCTCCCCCTTGTGGTACCTTCCCACATTCCACCTGGTACCCTGTCCACCCCGGCCGCACTTAAGAGGAGCATGATTGCCACGATAGCGTTGTCCCAGGGGTCGTCCCACCCGGTGATCACGGATGGAGATCCGGTCACGGCAGAGAGGAACACCCAGATCGAAAAGACGGCCATGAGCAGCGAGAGGGCGGGGGCAATCTTCATCCAGCGCCCCCGTATCCCCAGGAAGATCGCAGCGATGAAGAAGGAAGCTCCCGCAAAAAGCCATTCCGCCGGCTGGAGGAGATCGGCGAGGAAATAGGAGAGGAACGGGATATCCAGGTCCGGCGGGGGGAACGGGCCGAAGACCGGCCAGAACCAGGCGGCAGGCTCGAACCACATGGCATCGAGGATCTGGTGTGAAATGACACCGGATCCGAGAGCGAGGATGAGAAAACCCCACCTCCGGTTCCCACGCCAGGCGAATGCACCGGCAATGAGGAAGAGTGCGGCAAAGAGGAGGGTATGGGCATATATTCTCCCGAAGCCCACCGTCCCGGTGAGGAGAATCCCGAGCGGCTTGTCGATGAGGTCCGGGAGGACCGCACCCGCCACGCAGGCGGCCACAAGGAGCCGGTCCCTCTTCCAGGCGTACCATGCAAGCCCAAGCAGCAGCCCTGCGAGGATATGGCAGAAGACGTACACGCGGGAGAAATGTAAGGAACCTCTGGCATAAATGCTACGCGGGAGGAGGTTGCCGGCTGGCGGGAGATAACCGGACTCCTGCAACGGCAGTGACACCCTGAACTCAGATCCCCCTCTGTTCCCGCTCCTTTCCAAGGGTATATATGACCACTCGCGTATTCCTGTACAGAAGATGCCATATGCCTGCCACCTTTTCATCCAGACTATCCTATTGCGGAGTCCTGCTCATGCTCTCCGTTGGCCTCCTAGCAGGAGGTGCATCGGCGGAGATGGTGCTCATCTCCGGACAGCCAGATGCCACCACTGCAGCCCCGGCGTGGAACGATCTCGGGAACACCCATGCGAGCCAGTTCCGCTGGGACGCTGCGATCGAGGCATATACCCGGGCCATTGAGATTGATCCAGGGTATGCCCGGGTCTACTTCAACCGGGGACGTTCATATGCAGCCCTGAAACAGTATGATGAAGCGATCACGGACTACGAGAAGGCAGTAACCCTCGATCCCTCACTGAAGGGTGTCGTGGACCACTATCTGGAAACCTCGCTCGCGCTCCGGTATCCCCCCATCCCGAGCGGATCAGTCGTGAAGGGTTCGTGGCAGCCCGGGAACCACTTCCTTGCCATCAACAATGCAAAGGGGACGAGCGATATCCTTGTCGCGCTCGCCCCCCGGGGATCGAAGGGGGCAACGCTCGCAGTCTACGTCGCGAAGGGATTCTCCCACACCTTCGAGCAGGCAGTCCCGCCGGGACCCTATGATATCTACATCACGTTCGGTGAGCACTGGGATATGAAAACCCGGTCGTTTGCGAAGGATGGCGGGTACCTGAAATGGGAGCTCCCCCAGTACTTCTCAGGGTCGCCCCGTCTGGGCTACACGATGACGTTCATTGACTACAGGGCAATTCCCTCCGGCTGGAGCTATTCGCTCTCCCCCATCTCAAAGGACCAGTTCCCGGTCTTCTGACAACTCCTTTTTTCCCCCGAAAATCGAGTGAATACCGTTTTTTCCCGAGGGGGAAGATATCGGCAGGGGACATTCTCTTAGTGTCTGCCAAGGTCATGGATGGATCCTTCATCGTTACAAGTCGTTTCGGTGTATCGGATATGGTGGATCCATACCCCGGGTCGGTGTCCCCGTGCAGATGTGGTCCCTTCCTGGCTGAAAGTCCCCGGTTCAAAATCCGGATGGAGTGTGGCTCCGGAGGCATCAGATTCCCCGTGGGGGAGTAACGGGAATTAAAAAAAAAGGGTATAGTGTCATTGTTACCACCAACCTCGCTCAAAAATCATGACGAAGAATTACGAAAAATCGAATTATAAAAAACCGAGGTAAAAAAGAGCGGGTTGTCGGTCTCACTTCTCATATGCGATTGACCCCGCCGCCCCCGAAGGGCGCCACGGCGGCGATTCAAAAACTATTCACATTGGCCTTGAAAACGAAATTGTCATCTGATATCCATAAAACAACATGGAAACCCGCCTCAATGTAACGCGATTATGTTCATTTTTTGACAAAAAGGTAGGTGGCGAGAGTGTCACTATACCCTAAAAAAAGTCATGATTCACTTCGTGGATCCACGCATACACAATGAACATGGAAAAGCCATTTTGATAGGAAAAAAGGATGCGGGGAGAGATTACCTGCTGCCTGGGAACGACTCTCCCGCGGCCTGCCCGGGTGCAGGGACCGAGAAGTGAATCATGGAAAAGAGCCAGCGTGATCCGGTGTTCCGGAGCACTGCGGTCATGCGACCCGTCATGCGCAGAGGTGTCCCATGCACCTTCACGTCAAAGACGCAGTCAGCCATCACCCAGGCGACCGGCATATCGCCATCCACGTCCCTGATATCAAACCTGATTGTGATCGTGTCTGCCTGTGCAAAGTCCCTCTTGGTCTGTACCTTCATGGAGGCGATGCCCTGCACCACCTCATCGACCCCGCTTCCATACCCGCAGATGCCCGGTGCGCAGATCGCGAGGAGACCCTCGAGGTTTTTCGCACCGTACAGCTCTGCGTACCTGTCCATCATAGCGATTACGGAATCCTTCTGTTCTTTTGTGAGTGCCATGCAAGGATATTTGGATCCTCCCACATGAAAGGATTTCGACTGTGACAGGATGGTTCCCTCGTTCCAGGCATTGGAATCACGAAGGTATGAGAGGGTATCAATGGATCGCCAAGCACGGTATACAGGTGAGGTATGGTACGATCAAGTCCATTGCCTCCCATTTCTGAAAGGTGTTGGCTGACATACGAGGAACGATGGATTACTTGGGGAACCGTTGAGAGCATGATGTTCCCAAAAGCTCAAGAAATGAGTGGAGAGGGGAGGAGAGTACACTCCCAGAAAAGAAAGGAGAATCAGGGTTTTTTTACCAGGAATGCCACTGCCACGAGGCCGAGGGAGAGGACGGCAACAGACGACGTGAGTGGCGCTTTCGTGGGCTGGGACGTCGGCGCCGGAGAGAGCGTCGCATCCACGCTGCTGACAAGGGTGTTCTGCACCTGAACCGTCGCCTGCCAGTTGGCATACCCTGGATGAGTCAGGAGGATGACGTGGGAACCTGCGGTCACCGAGGGGATGGTGAGCGGGGAGATGCCGACATAGCCATTGTCAAGGTACACGTCCGCTCCTGCAGGGTTCGAGTTGACCGAGATCGACCCGGTACCCGGGATGGAGGTCTGAGTAGGTCCTACTGAGAGGGTCTGGCTGACTTTTGTCGTCACATCGGACTGCACGTTCACCGATCCCACCCAGTCCTGGAATCCCGAGAGGGAAATCCGGACCTGGTGGTATCCCGGGGTGAGCCCTGATGCGAGTGCCGGGGCAACTCCATAATAGGTCCCGTCTACATATACGCTCGCCCCGGTGGGAAGCGAGGTCACGTAGATGGAACCCGTGTTGGGCGTGATGACAGAGAGCGAGGCATACACCTGCGTGTTGAGCCCCGCAGTCACGCTCGTCGTGGTGCTCCACGTCGAATAACCTGACTTCGTGACCTGGACGGTATGGGTTCCCTGGACCACGTTATGGAAGGTGCAGGGGGTGATCTGCGAGTTTGAACCATCGAGGATCGCGGTTGCCCCGGAAGGAGACGAGGTCACCGAGATGCTCCCGTAGTTCTGAACCGGGGTTAAGGATGCCGATACATAGACATACTGCCCATCCGAAGGGTTGCCGGAGTAGTACTGGTTCCATTCCTGGTATCCGGAGCGGGTAAGGCGGATGGTGTGGCCTGGGGCCCCTGTTGAGGAGACCTCTACGATGATCGGGGAGTTGCTCGTGGTACCCTTGTAGGAGCCATCGAAATAGACTTGTGCTCCAGACGGCGAAGAGGTGATGGAATAATAGCCCTTTCCTCCTCCTATAAGCGTGGTTGGCTGGGTGACGGGAATAAAGATGAGATCTGCATTGAGAGTGATGGTCCCACCACTGGGGGGATTCCCGAAATACGTGTCCTCCCAGTCATAATACCCGCTCTTCGTGATCCGGATTGAATGGGAGGGGTTTCCTGTGCTCGACACAGTGACGTACACAGGGGTGGTACCCTTGTAGGAGTCATCGAAATAGACTTGTGCTCCAGACGGCGAAGAGGTGATATAGAACTCACCAGTATCACCACCAATCAATCCGTCCTCTGCCGATACAATGCCAACAAGCCCGCACACGACGAAAAGCAGGGCAATAATCAGTGTTCTGTCAGTAACAGGATGCATGATACCTTTCCCTGAAAGCTATATACTGGCATTGCCGTGGTTGGTATAAAAACCTGACATACCGGGTCTTTTTTGGTTGAGTGTCAGTGGTCCCGCCACTCCCGCGGTGCCGGATCAGAACAGGGGCCGGAGGATCTTCTGTGCGTCCTTTGCGAGGAAACCATAGAGCGATCCGGCCATCACCGGCAGCCACGCGAGGATCGTATCCCGCGGCATTCCCGTTGCAGCGCAGTACTTCGCAAGGTGCATCTCGCTCAGGTCCTTCCTGTCCATGAGGAGGTAGTCCATGTAGCTCCGTGCAACATCCGCTGCCGGGTCGCCGAGGGCGACTTCCGCCCAGTCGATGATCCGGTAGCCTGACCCGTCAAAGAGGATGTTGCCGCCGTGGAAGTCCCCGTGGAGGATGGCAAAACCATCAGGGAGTCTCTCCAGCATGGCGATGAGCTTCTTGCGGTCCGAATCGTCAAGTCCGGGGGCTGCCAGGATGTTTCCCGTAAGGACGAGTTTGATCGGGCGGAAGTGGGTGGAGCCAACCTTGTGCATCGCGACCTGGAGCTCGACGACCTTGTCAAGGCATTCGCTGGTCTTCTCCGGCAACCGCTGCATCACGTCCGCGAGGGACTCGCCCTTCACCTGGTCCATGATGAGCGTGGTCCTGCCGCGGAACGTCTCTACACCGTACACCTTTGGGACCGGGATGCCCTGCTCCTCAACGGCGGCAAGGGTGAAGGCCTCCTGGAAGACCTGCCGCCGGGGCTGGCCTTCGCGGTATACCTTTGCCACGACGCCGTCGCGGGCGTATACGACCGCGGACATCCCGCTTCCGACCAGTTCGCCATAACGTCTCCTGAACTCTTCGTCGCTCTCTCTTGCCGGTGTGCTGTCTGCCATGGGATTCACCTGATCCGTAGTTCCGGATACTACCCTGTACTTTGCCCCGGACCTTGCTAAAGGCTTCGTGTTGGGGCGGGAGGCATGCCTTGCCACCGGCATTGGAGGGGGACGGAGTCAGGTACCGGGAATGAGGTTGTCGTCGAAGATGCCGGGGAAAAAACGAATGTGCGGGGAGCAACAGGCCAGAGGAGCGCCTGAATATGAGCATTGGTTTCCCATGAACCGCACATGAGACTGTCTGGTCACATGCCCCCCTGATGAAAATCGCGGATGCAGTTTTCATACCAAAATCACAATTCCCAAGGGTTCCAGCTCCCCCCTCACTCCGGCGCCGGCAGCGTGCCGAGGATGTACGCAAGGAGGAGGAGGAGGAGCCCGTTCAAGAAGAGGATCGCTGCCGTCACCATGCCCGGGATAACGCCCGGCAGAAGCATGGAGGTGCCAAAGAGGATCCCGATGATGTTGAGCGCGGTCTGGGTGATGAGCAGGTTCCTGACCGGTGCCGGCAACACGACCGGCTCTTTTGGAGCAGTCCTCGTTGCGAGCACCATGGGCACGACCCGTCCGGCGAGAAGGACGAGGCTTCCGATCAGGTTCAGAAGGCCGAGCATGATGCGGAGCAGGTCGGTGAGGACACCCGGCACGATGCAGGAAAACACGCCCATCGCCACGAAGACGAGGCCGATCGTGACAAGTACCCCCGAGCGCCGGAACTGCCCGAACGGGGTCTCGCCCATGGCAAGGATCTGGATGGCCATGATGACGAGCAAAAGGCCGAGCTGGCCGTCGGGCGAGAACGGGAGGGTGCCCAGGTTGACCGGCACGAGCAGGATGGCGAGCAGCGCGAGGAGCACGCCAAGAAAGATGAGGAGCGCAGTTGAGAAGGGGAGGGGAGCGGCCCTGAACAGGATCGTCCGGTCGCTGTCAGGTGCCGTCTCTGACTTCTTCGGGTACTTCCTTGTTACCGCATCGATGCACCACGCGAGCCAGAAGAGGGCTGCGCCGTCGATGATGAGGAAGACTGCCGTGAGCGTATCGGTCGTGAGAGATGGCACGAGCGTGACAAGGCCGAGCAGGAATGCCATGAGATACACGAGGGCACAGGCCGCGGTCAGCTGCCGCAGGATGCCGGGGACGCCGAGCCAGAGGGCCGCCTTGTCCTTGTGCAGGAAGAGCTGGAGGAGGAGGACTGCCCCTCCCAGCGTGAGGATGGTGCCGGCCAGCACCCGGACGATCCCGGAGAAAAAGCCGGGGATGAAGCACGCGAGCATCCCCGCAATTCCGGCCGCGATCCCGAGAATGATAACAAGCCACGTCCGCCGGACCTCGCCAAACGGGGTCTTTCCCATCGTGATGACCTGCAGCGCAACGATCACGAGGAAGAGGCCGTACGTGCTGTCCGGGGCATAGGGGAGTGCGCCGGTGGTTATAAAGAAGAGGAGCAGCCCGAAGAGGCCCATGAATATGCCGAGGACGAGCAGGATCACAGACTCGAGGGTGAAACCAAATTCATGGGGCTGGGCCGGTTCGGTGTCGTGTGTCATGAGAGAGCAGTCTCCGTTCTCTGGCATGCCGGGGCGGCGGCCGGCAACGGTCCAGTGCCCGGATTGTAAAAGAGAACTCTTAAACCGATCCTATTTCTGGGTTTTGAATCGTTCCAGGAACGCAGGTGGCAGGAGAAATTGGGACCACCTGCAAAAGCCGCGGTCTCCCGGCAGGATCCCGCGATCTTCCTCGTGAAAAGTCAAATGTAAACCAAGATATAGGCAGATCGTCAAAAAGAGACGGGAACATTATTTTGGAGGAGACAACAATGCGCATCAGCGACAGGGACGACAATCTGACGCGCCGCATGCCGGCTCATTTCCGGCAGTGGCCCCCATCAGGCGGGGGTGTGTCCCCCTACGATGACTGCACGACCCTTGAGATCAGCTACACAACCGAAGAGAAGATGCTCCGGCAGTACGTGCCGGAGGAGTTTGGGATCGCCCGGCCGGTCCTCATGGTCATGTACGAGAAGTGCTGCGGCGTCCAGTGGATGGGCGGGTCGCAGTACTCGCTCATCACCGTCTCGGTGCCCGTGCAGTACGTGGCAGGAAAGGAGCCCATCGACGGGGTCTACCACCTTGTCATCTGGGAGGACAAATGCGAGCCCATCCTCGGGGGGCGCGAGGAGGCGGGCATGCCCAAGATCTTCGCTGATATCCCCCAATACCGGCAGAATGGCAACCGCTTCTCAGTGAACGCGGCTCACGAGGGTCGCACGTTTTTTGAGATGGATCTTGCCCCTGGGCGGGAGTACTCCGCAGCCGAACTCGCGGGGATCAACGCGGGCAACGGAAGGGTGGTCCAGTTTGGCTGGCGCTACATTCCCAAAGTCGGCCCGTACCCGGGCCCCGCACTCTCCGAGGCAACGTACTACCTGGTGGACAACACATTCTCTTCGGCATGTGCGTGCAGCGGCACGGTGACATGGACTGTCCCATCGCGCCAGCAGCACCCGACGCAGTACGATATCATTGCAGCGCTCGCCGCCCTTCCGGTGAAGGAGTACCTCCCCGGGTCGTTCCGGAGGGGCACGAGTACCATGCGCATGGATCTTGCCCGTGCGCTCCCCTGAGGTGGACCATTGACCAGTGTATATGAAGGAAAGATTGCAATCGTGACCGGGGGCACCTCCGGCATCGGCTATGCAGTATCGGAAGAACTCTTAAAACGCGGCGCAACGGTCTGGGTGATCGGCAGCCGTAAGGAGAGCGTGGAGAAGGCGAAAGCGTCCCTTGCGGGATACAAAAAGGCCAGGTATGCGGCTGTGGACGTGACCATTGCCGATGAGGTGAAGGGGATGATCGAGACCTGTGTGCGTGAGGACGGCCGGCTCGACTACCTCTTCAACAACGCAGGCATAGGCATGACGCACCCGAGCAGGCACCTGACGCTCGATATGTGGAAAAAGGCTATCGACCTCAATCTTTGGGGTGTGGTATACGGCGTCCACTACGCCCTGCCGGTCATGCTGGCGCAGAAGAGCGGACATATTGTGAACACGTCCTCGGTTGCCGGCATCACCGCGCCCCCGGCCCAGACCGTGTACTGCGCCACCAAGTATGCCGTCACGGGTATGACCGAGGCCTTGCGGTACGAATTCTTCGAGGAAGGCATCACGTTTACGACTGTCTGCCCTGCAAATGTTGCAACCGCAATCTTTGCCGGCACCGAGATCCCTAAAGAGGCTATCCCTGCGGATGAAGCAGCACGGATCATCCTTGCCGGCGTGGAAAAGAAGGAAGGGCTCATCATCTTTCCGGAGTTTGCAAAAAAGTTGTACGAGCGTTTTCTGGCAGATCCCGTGCTGAAGGAGAAGTTCATGCTCGAGTATGCCCGGCGCCGCAATGCCGGCTGGGAGAGCGGGATACCATACCTCGGCGTGCCGGACGACCTGCTGGACATGTGAGCATAGGGGCCGGGTCCGGGGTCTCAGGGATCCGGCAACACTCATTTCTTTATTCTTCCACATACGTGCGATACCAGGTCAATTCATTCTCCACTCATGCTTGGCGGGTCTCCCGCACGGCAAAGAACAGGATAGATCTGGGACGCCACATCCCCCCCTGGATTCCCGGGATCCGGGCAAATCCGCACAAATCGGCGACATGCCCGCGGATGCGGGCCTGTATCAGGCTCGCCTTCTTCCCGTCCCCCACGTCGCAGATTCGTGCACCTGCGATGCATTTGCATATGGCCCGCGGACTGGCGCCTCTCAAAAATTTATACGTTTTTCCTGATGTTGATTTTAATATTTCACGCGCTCATTGTAATGAGAACAAAAATTTTGGCAGAATTTTGTTCAGTGTATAAGAGCAATTCATTACCCACCCCCGTAGTGTAGCGGTCAATCATGCAGGACTTTGGATCCGGCGACGGCGGTTCGAATCCGCCCGGGGGTATCTTAACGTAAGTTTTTATACCGTTCTTTTCTTTCTCGCGCATTTCATCGCCCTTGCGACCGACCCCTGCTCCTGGCCCGCCACAAGCAATGACACTCCTTCACTTTTCAGTGATTCCCGGATTCTTTTCCTCCACCAGT
>Ga0302253_1000212_pt1 | contig 54434 bp, 50 predicted proteins | sample AAG_RA_Trp_MG_FD_193537 | JGI IMG/M metagenome (GOLD analysis project Ga0302253, IMG submission 193537) | Enriched activated sludge microbial communities from anaerobic digester in WTTP, New Holstein, Wisconsin, United States - AAG_RA_Trp | ecosystem: Engineered > Bioreactor > Anaerobic >...
TGCGGCAAGAAAAAGGTATAATCCGGTCGGGTCTGCCCCTGGGCCTTCTGTTTGGCATAATTGACGCCTTCGATAAAACCCGCCAGGCGCAAGACATCCTCTGCCATGCGTTCCCCCCATTGACCAATGGCCTTGGTCGAGGCCAGGGCCGTCCGGAGATGGTCAGTCGTCTCCTGGAGCCTGGAGGTCTCGACGTTCATCCTCTCGATGTCCTTCGACAGGTTGGCGAATTTCTCCACGCGGTCCTTCTCCAGGCTGTTCATGAGGTCTTTGACGCGCAACAATTCCGCCTTCATCTCTTCCAGCGTCCTGTCGATGAGTTCTTTTTTGCCGGTGAGGTCCTTCTCGCCCATGGCGCTCAAGCCCTGGAATTTCTCATGCGCCAGCTTAAGAAACTCCTCGGAATTCTTGGAAAGCGCCTCCAGGGACAAAGTGGCGAAAATCCCCTTGAGCTGATCCACGGCCTGGGTCAACTGCTGTTCCTGGCCCAGGGCTGTCTTGCGTCCCAAAAGGCTTTTCAACCAAAAAACGACAAAAGCCAGGACCAGACCGGCGGCCATACCGATCAGAATCTGTAAAAACGGCACACTCATGCACACTCCATTCTAAGGATATCTCCCTCTTTGACTTTTTTAAGGATGAGGGGATCGCCGACGATCCGCCCCAGGAAGGTGACGGAACTCGCCGGCATGATCTTGCCGCCGCGGCTGTTCGGCGTCATGCCGAAAAACAGACAGAAACACGGCCCCTTCGGCCAATAGGCCACATCGCCGACCTCCACCACGTCGCGGGCGTATTCTTTTTCAAGCCCGGCCCTGGGCGCAATATAACAATAAACCTCCTGACCCCATAATTCGGCTTTTGACTCCAAAGGAAACCTAGAAATAATCAGTCGGCTCGTTTTAGACTCATTGAGCTCGGCAAAAACCGTGACTTCCGCGATCGTGATCTTGATACGCATACGGCCCCATTATAACGTAAGGAAACGAGAACGTCTACGCCCCGGCCTCGTTCATTTTCCGGTCAGCGTGTATTTCTTGACCATCGCGCAAGGCTTGTAGGATTCCTTGGCCTGACGCAACCCCGGCACGCCAAGGTCCTGCTCCCTGTTGACGAAATCAAACCCTGCGGCCGCGGCGGCGCAAAACATCTGATTGATTGCCTGGTAAATCCCTGTACAGACATCGTTCGCTTTCTCGATGTGAACTACGAATGTCCGGGGATTCAACGCCTCGCCGATGGTCACAGCTTCCACCTTGCCGCCGACGCGGATCATCGCCCCCCTGACGCCGAGGCCTTCAAAATTCTCGAGGATCTCCTTGACCGCTTCCCGCTCATGGGCCAACCCTTCGGTGCGCTGGCAGTCCTTGGCCAGACACCACTCTTCCTGGAAAGACAGGCAGCCCTCCACATCCTCTCTCTTCATTTCTATGAATTCGAAGGTGCATGTTTCCTTAAACCGCTTAATGAAATTCCTCTTGCCGTCATAGGCTGCGCCCTTCAGCCCGATCAGGTCGCTCGTGCGGTAAAGGTAATCAAAGTGACCCCTCTCTTCCCGGACGGCAAAGCGGCCGGACGTCCGTAGAGGAGCGGCTGTCTCTTCAGGCAGGCGCACGAAGACCACCGGCGCGCCGACCGATGAATAAAGGCATTGCTCGATCACTTTCCGCTTTTCTGCCGCCGGGCACAATGGATCAAAAATATCCAGGCGCTCCCGGCGGCGGGAGACGACCAGGACCGTTTCACCGAGGCGCGAAAGGCAAAAATCATATGCCTTTCTCCAGGCAAAAAGGTTCGTAAATGTATACTCCGAGATCGTCGGAGGATAAACGGTGAAGAAACGGTCCAGGAGAGCCTTGTCATCCCGCCGCAACGGCCGCAGACGAGGGAAAAAAGGAATATCCGCCATATCTTTCGTGTCGACAACCATGCGGGCACCTGCGGAGAAGATCAACTCCAGGGGTTCATTTCAACAACCTCTTCTTCATCAAGACGATAGCGATACAGCACGAAACAACACCCAGGACAAACAGCACCAGCATGTCCAACGCCATCCCCGCCCCTGGACGGCCTAGGGCCAGACCCCGCAAGACGGAAACCAGATATGTCAAAGGAAAGAAACGCGCGACGGCCTGGGCCCATCCCGGAAGGGTTTCGAGAGGGAAGAAGACGCCGCTCAACAAAAACATGGGCGTGATAAAAAGAAAAACCGGGAAATTGAACATCTCAATATTCTTCACCAGACCCGTGAAACACATGCCCAGTCCCGAAAAGACCATTCCCGCAAGCAAGGCGGCGGCAAGAACCCACAGCCCCATCGGCAAAACGATCAGCCCGAAACCCAATAGGACGACGAACATGATGGCCGCCGCCATGAACGCCTTGGTCGCCCCCCAGACCAGCTCCCCGAAAATAATATCTTCTATGGTCAGGGGCGTCGAGAGGATGGCGTCGAATGTCTTCTGGAAATACATCCGGACAAAAGAAGCGTAGGTCGTCTCGAAGAAACCGTGATTCATGACGGCGACGGCCACAAGTCCCGGCGCGATGAAGGCCATGTAGGAAACGTCGGCGTGCATATAGGAAACTTTCTGGACAAGCCCGCCCAGCCCGATGCCGAAGGCAAAAAGATACAGGACGGGTTCAAGCAAAGGCGGAATGAAATTCACTTTCCACGTCGCCAGATAGACGTCGAAATTCCTCTGCCAGACACGCCAGAATTTCAAACTGAGATTTTTAAAAATCATACTGTTTGAATAACCAATCTCCAAAACACAATAACCAAGGAATACCCAAGTTCCAATAACCAATTAAAAATTTTGTTTGCTCATTGGATATTGAGAATTATTTGGTTATTGTTTTTTGGTTATTGGTCATTTTGGTGTATCAATCCCTCAAATTCCTTCCTGTCACCTTTAAAAAAACATCCTCGAGGTTCGCCATGCGCAAAAGGCAGCGTTCCTCTCCGAAGCGATCGACAAGCAGCCTATAGGCGGCAACACCATCGTCAGTAAAAACATAACAGTGAGTGGCCGAGGCCTCAAACGGCAGGTGCATATCACGCAGCGCCCGGACGACAGGCGGCTCGGCGCTGGAAATCTCGACGACGTGACGGCCGACATTCTTAGCCACCAGCTGACGGGGAGAGCCTTCCTGGACGATCCGGCCCTGGTCCATGATGAGCAGACGGTCGCAAAGGTGCTCGGCCTCATCCATATAATGTGTCGTCAGGACGACCGATGTCCCCTGACGCTTGACCTGAATGACCGTCTCCCAGATCTGGTGCCTGGCCTGCGGATCGAGGCCCGTTGTCGGCTCATCCAGGATCAAAAGCTCCGGCTTATTGAGGAGCGAACGGATCATCATCAGGCGCCGCTTCATGCCGCCGGATAATTCTTCGATCGCCGCTTTTCTCCTGTGATAAAGGCCGATGAAATGCAGCAGCTCTTCGCAGCGCTTCTCCACGTCGGGGCCCGTGATATCGAAATAGCGCGCGAAGACACGCAGGTTGTCCCAGACGTTTAGATCGGGATCAAGATTGTTCTCCTGCGGGCAGACCCCCAGGCGTGCCTTGATCCGGCTTGGTTGCCGGCGCACATCTAACCCCAAAACCTCCAGGAGGCCGGCCGTAGGCGGGATAAAACAATGGATCATCCTGACAGTGGTCGTCTTGCCGGCGCCGTTGGGCCCCAAGAGACCGAAACACTCGTGAGGACGGACGTCGAAATCAATGCCCGAGACCGCCGCCGTCTCTCCAAAATTCTTGGTGAGCTGCCGGGCCCTGATGACAGGCGGGGCGGCGGAAGAATCAACAGACGTCATCATCTAAAGGTCCCTCCCTCGCATTCAGGGCATTGACTTTCGATAAACTCGAGCGACTTCGCTATGTCCTCAAAAGGCGGCAGGCCTGCGGCCGCAGTCTCCACATACTCGAAAAATACATCCCCGTACCTATCCGTGATGAAAAGGGCGGCGAAGGCCTCCCTGTCGGCAAAAGAGATGAATTGGCGCAACACCTTCATCTTCTCGTCCGAAAGGACGACAAACGAAAGACGATGCGCCTCATACAAAGCGCCGACGACCTCCGGACAGGCGGGACAGACGACGGCGATAACGGCGTTTTGCTGCCTGATGGCGGCCGCGGCCTCGTCGAGCCGCATCAAAAAATCCAGGTCCGGCCGCGTCATGAAAAACAGGACCAGGTTCTTTTTGCGTTTATAACTCGAGGAGTCGAACATCTCGCCGTCTTTAGCCTGGAGATGGAACAGGGGAATGATGCTGCGTTCCGGAACAAGGGATTTCGCCATGCACGCCTCCGACGGCGTTTCCGTAGTTTCTCTTTAGGAAAGGCCCGGCGCACAAAGAGACGCAGCGATCGTTGCAAAGGCGCGCTCGCTCAAATCCTTGCGCGCAAACTCCTTCTCGCTGCCGCCGGACAAAGAGATCGTTTCATGGACGACCACATCCACATCGATCGAACGGTGGCCCAAGAGACGGAAAAAATGATCCATGAACGTCATCTCTCCGTACCAGTAGACCTGCCCGCGGTTCTCAGGCGTCAAAGGCTGGCCGTCAAGGGTGCGGTAGCGCAACGTCACGGGAACGACGCCGCAGCCCGCTTTCAGGGGCGCTTCAAAAAAAGCCGATTTGAATGGCAGGAGCTTATCTCCGTTCGTCGACGTCCCCTCCGGAAAGAAAAGGACATTTACCCCCTGACGCAGGACGCCGGCAATATCATCGATATACTCGCTGATATGGTTCTTCCTTTGCCTGTCGATGAAAAGGGTCCCCGACAATTCAGTCATGGCCCCGATCAAAGGCCAGCGCTTCAACTCGCTCTTGCTGGTATAAATAAGGGGGGAAAGCGCCCCCAGGACAAAACCATCGAGATAACCGACGTGGTTGCTGACCAAAAACAGGCCGCCGGCCGGCGGCCACCCAGCCCCCACAAGGCGCATGCGCACGCCAATCAGGCGCACGAAGCATGAGGCGAGCGCCCGATTCAGGCAAGCGATCGGAACCCACCGCCTCTTCGGTCTCAAGACAAAAAAACTCAACCGCACAAGACAGGCGGCCAGGAGAAAAACGATAAAACACACGACACACGGGATCAGCTTGAGTAAACGCCTCATGCGTCCTTTCTCGGACGCATGCGATCCACATATGCCGAAGAGATCTTGTCCATTTCCAGGAGCATGAAAAAATCGACTGTGCCGAATTCTTCGTCAAAGACAGGCTCGCCGCAGACAAAGGCGCCGAATTTGAGATATGAACGGACCAGAGAGGGAATCTTGAGCATGACTTGCTTCTCGCGTCCCTCAACGCTGCAATGCCGGTCGAGCCGGCCGAAGGCCTTGGCTGCCGCCGGGCGCACACGCAGGGCCGCAGGAGCAAAATGATCGCGCTTGAGCAAAGCAAAGATAGCGCTGACATCCGCGGCATCCGTCGTATAGACGCTGGGGCAACCCGTAATATACTTGACGCGATGCCGACGGACATAATCGATAATTCCAGCCCAAAGGAGCATGACGATCGCATGGCGGCGGTATTCCTTATGAACACAGGACCGACCCATTTCAAGAATTTCGTCCTTGATGCCCTTAAGATTGGAAAGATCGAATTCATTCTCGGCGTAGAACTTCCCCGACGGCCCCAGCCGCCGGCCCAACAAAAGCCGGTAAGTTCCAATGACCGATTTTTTCGCTTTATCGATGATAAGGATGTGGTCGCAGATATCGTCGAAGGCGTCGCAGTCCAATCCGCGCGCGTAAGAAGCCTCCAGCCCTTTCTTCATCTCAAGGTTAAACACCTCGAAACGAAGGCGCTGGGCGGATTCGATCTCTTCTTTTGACGATGCCAGCTTGATCTCGAAATCGTTCATGACAGGACAGAAACAGCCGCTCCGGACGATGGAGCCTCCACCAGATGAACCCAGAAAAAACGGGAAAAACTGACATCACCCTTCTCGCTTGACGCCCCCCGTACAGCCGCAGCAAGCTGCAGCCTCACCTATGAAAACGGGGCCACCACCGGGGCGTGGCACGGACATAGGCGACGTACTGATCGCCGAACCGAACGGTCAGGGATCTTTCTTCTACCAGGACAAAAAAATGCATGATAAAAAAAATAGCCGCCGCGTAAACCAGGATACCCCAGGAGCCGAGCAGGAAACTGCTTCCGAGAAGAAAGATCACAGTCCCCAAGACCATAGGGTTGCGCACATAGCGATAAGGCCCGATGGAAACAAGCTTTTTGGGATGAAAATACGGCAGCGGCGTCCCTTGCCCCTTTTTGATGAAGAGCATCACGCACCAAACAGCCAAAGCATATCCCAGAAGGGAGACGGGGCCGCCAAGCCACTTCAGAAACATGCTATGAAAACCGCCGATCTTCGGGTCGATAAAGCGATGGATGAGATACGGGCATCCGATCCACAGACACATGATGAAACTGCCGCCGATCAAAAAAGTCTTAAGGCCGTTATTCCTCTCTTCCCTGTCGCAAATATTGATGAACATGACAATCTCCTTGCCTAAAATATTCCGGCGGCAAAAGAATGAACTGTGCGAATTTAAAAAAACCGCAAAGCCTCTCTTCTTCAGCCTTGCGGTCAGTCTCAATCTAAAAGCATATCGCGTTCTTGCATCACAAAATACAAGTGTCTTGCTTGAAAATTGTCGGGCCGGATGTTCACGATGCCGGTCTCATGGCTGGCCTTCCACAACGGCCTTAAGGATCTTCTGCTCCTGGAGCGGCCTGTCGGAACCGTCCACAGATGTTGCGGCTATCTTCTCGACAACGTCATAACCGCCAATGACACGGCCAAAAATCGTATGGTGCATATTCAGCCACGGCGTGGCGGCCACGGTGATAAAAAACTGGCTGCCATTGGTCCCCGGTCCGGCATTGGCCATGGCGAGCAGCCCCGGCGCATCAAAGGCAACGTCCTTGCTGACCTCATCCTCAAAGGGTTTTCCGAAGATGGAGGCGCCGCCGGCGCCCGTCCCCGTCGGATCCCCGCCCTGGATCATAAACCCCTTGATCACCCTGTGAAAGACCACGCCGTCATAATATCCTTTTTGGACCAGGCCGACAAAATTCTTACAGGCCAAAGGGGCCACATCATCGAACAGTTCGAGTTCGATATTTCCCTGGTTCGTCTCTAAGACGACTCGTGTCTTGTGCGGGGATGTCTCTTGGGCTCTTGACGTCATCGTTAAACAGAACACACACAGCCATGCGAGGAACAGGCGTTTTCCCATGCGTTCCTCCTCTCAAACCACAGGCAGATTGAAAATTTCATCGATTTCTTCGAGTTGTATGGGTTTATGGATGAATAGATCTCCGCCGAGTTTCTGGACAATCCCGCTGTCGACAGCCGGGAAACCGGAAATAAGGACGATCCTGGCTTCCGGGTTTCTCTGACGCGCCCTCTCGACCAACTCCAGGCCCGTAAGATCCGGCATGCTGCAATCCAAGAGGAAGTAATCAAATTTGTCCTTTTCGATGAGCCTCTGGGCTTCCTGACCGTCAAAAGCAGCCGCCACCTTCATTTTCTTCCTCTCAAGGTACCTCTTGAGATAAAGGCAGGTGTCTTTTTCATCGTCAGCAACCAGGACTTTTCTCGAAAGAGGCATGTCATTCATGAAAAATATTCTACTATGCCGCTGAAATATTGCAAGGCTAATCTCGGCGGTCCGGCCGGATCCCAAAAAAGTGCGGCGCCTCACGCAACGGAAGAAAAAATCGGAACAATCCTGATCGGACCGGCTTCAAACACCCCCTGCCATCAGGAGCACAAACAGACCCCCAAAAAACCACAAAGGAAACCGAGCGGACGATCCAAGCAACGTTCTCTTCGCGACCCTTACGGTCTCTTTTCCCAAGCAACGTTGACTTCGCCTCTTCTGAACTTCATGAAAGCGACGACAGCCGCCCAATGCGAAATACAAAATTCGTAGGGGCCGAGCAAGATCCCTGCGCCCCTTTTTGATCCAGTTCCCAGGAAGGCCAAAAGGTAAAAGACGGCCTGGAAAGCGAAGAAGGCCGAGAAAAAAGGCCCCCGGCGCAAAAGGAACGCGTTGGAGAAAAAAAGAACCGGCAAAAAATAAGGAACGATCAACCTCAGGAGCTTGTGCGAAATCATCTGAAAAGCGATCTTGCTCTTGGCAGGGATAAGCAACTCAGGCATCAAGGCAAAAATCTGCATTTGCCCCGCAAAGACGCCCACCTTCCGGATGAATTCCTGCGGCACCATCTCGGCCGCCATGCCGTAGGCCTTGGCCGCAGGCTCAAAAACAACCCTTTTGCCAACGGCAACGGCATTCATCAACGTGTAGGTATCTTCCAGGACCACGTCAGGCAGATAGTGAAAAAACTCTTTGCGCACGGCATAAATCCCGTCCGCCGCCTCAAGAATAGAGCCGATATTGCCTTCCAGGCGGCGCAGCCATCTTTCATAGAACCAAGAGAAACCGAGACGCCGGAGGTCCCCTCCGGGGATAAGATCGCCGCTGACGGCGCCGACCTCCCCGTCGGCGAATGACCGCACAAGATTCCTGATGGCGTCTCTGGCGAACCTCTGGCGGGTATCGGCAAAAATATAGATGTCGCCCTTGGCGTCCTTGGCCATCTTGTTGAGCATGGCGGCTTTACCGAGATGCTGAAAAGAAACCGTGTAGCGGATGCTTTTTTCTTCGGCGAGACGCTTGATGGCACGGTAGGTTTCGTCCGTTGATCCGTCCGAGCCGACCATGATCTCCAACTTATCCCTGGGATAGTCCGACTCCAGAAGGTTTGCGACCTTGACTTCGATATGCCCGGCTTCATTATGCGCCGACACGAAAACCGTCACCGACGGCAAGATATCCGCCTTCTTGACGCGGCCGGACGACGTCAGTTGCATCAACAGCAAGAGTAACGGATAACCCAGGTAGGCGTAAACGACGAGCACCAGGCTGAAATAAAAAATGAAACTGAACATATTTTCTCTCCCTGTCCTGCGGGAACGCACCGTCCCCGCCCCTCCCGGCTTACCTTGCGCCCCTCGCCCCGCCGGCCAAAAACGCCGCGCGGCGGAACCTGTCGTAAACCTGATAGCCCAGTGCCCGCCTCAAGGAAGACCTCGTTCTTTCCATGGCCTGGACGCGCAAAGACGGAAAACCGCCCACGATGGACTTGAAGGTATTGAGCCCATAGCCCTTCCTGACGGGGAAACGCCGCAAAAGGAACATATGCTCATCAAGAAAATCGTTATAGCCTGTGTCTAAAGCGCAAACGGCCCTGAACCCGACATCGCGAGCGATGGTCAGGACTTGCTTGTTATAAAAACCGTTGGGGATGGCCAAAAAATCAACCCGCTTGCGCGTGTACTTTTCTAACACCTGCTTGGAAAGAATGAGTTCGTTGAGCACCGCGTAATTGCTCTGTCCCGTCAGGAAAGCGTGCGACATCCCGTGAGAGCCGATGTCCATGCCGCCCTTCGCCAACTCATAGATCATCGTCCAGTCCATCCGGCCGGGCTTGCCGATCTCGTTAACGACGATGAAGAATGTCGCGCTGAAACCAGCCTCTCTTAAGATCGGAAAGACAAAATCGAAATGGCTCCTGTCCCCGTCGTCAAAGGTCAGGACAACTTTTTTGCGCGTATCTCCTGTCACCTCTTCGGGTTTCAGGGGGCGGCCGTCGGTCCTTTTTTCTCCTCTGACATATTCGCGTTCCGCCAGAAGGCGGGCCAGCGACACGCACGCATAACCGTTGTGGTGGAGATATTCCATTTGCCGGCGAAAATCATCCTGCAGAACATTGAGGCCGCTGCAGGCGGCATCCGGCGAGGGACAACAGTCATGATAAAGCAAGACAGGGATCTTGTTCATGGATATCTTAGTATACAATTTTTATGCCGCAAAAGCTACGGCCGTCTTACCACCTGCGGCCATAACCCAAAAATACCGCGCTGCCGTCCGACCTTTTCAGCAGACGCAAAAAAGCCTCGCCGCCCCCTATTTTCCCGGAAAGAGTGACCGCAACGCCCAGAGGTTCGCCGCGAGGAACTGTCAACTCGATCTCCGCCGTGACGCCGTTTTTCAAGCGCGCATATCCCCCAAACGCCATTCGCGAACGACAACCTTCCTTGTGCGTCAGCTCAAAACTAAACCCGTGCGTCTTGTCAAACCGCCACTTTCCGAAAAAGGTCAGCTTTTTCTGCCGCGGCTGGACCGCTCCCCCAAGGACAAAAACCAGCCTGTCCGAGAACGCGTGCTCCAGCGACGCCTCAAGATCAATACGCGCAGAGGTATCTGCGGAATTGCCGTACGTCAAGCAATACGTCAGCCTGTCGCGACCGCCGACGACCCAGGAACCTTTAAATTCAAGCGACTGAGGGCTGCGGCCGGTCCCTGAAAAACGGTATGTCAGCTCATGATTCCTGTTGACCGCCCAGGAACCGCGGAACCGCAGGCGGTCGGGCGAACCCGACTCCCTCTCCACAAGAAAATTCAGGCGATTGCCCGTATCCACCTGCCATGAACCGCCGAACGTCAGCAGGGTTATCTTTTCCTTACCGTCTCGATCCCGGCCATTCAAAGTAAAAACGAGCTCGTGGCCTGAAGCGCTGAGCACCTCGGCCCCCAAAACCAGCTTGCCGCCTGCAATGTGACGGCTCCACTTATCCAAAGAAAGGACAAGACGGTGCCCCGCATCCAGCGCCCAGCTCCCGCGGCATCTGACCTGTTGAGGCTCATCCTTGGCCACAGACCGCTTGACGTGATAGACAAGCTCGTTATCCTTAGATATCTTGAACGTCCCATCCAGGACTTGCCGCAACCCTCCGCCGGTTAAGACCAGCCGTTGATGAGGATCGATCTCGTATTTGATATGTTCGGCAGGGCCGAAACCCTGTCCTTCAGGGCGGCCAAACCGGCGCCGCCCGGCATCAATCCCGAGCAGGTCTCCGCCGGTTGTTCTGTGCTTAGTTGAAGGACGAACCGCTGAAGCGTCAAGGGAGTTGATTTTTCTCATCGCTTATCCGCCGGCTTTCAGGCATGCAGGACGCCGCAGGCGCCGGCCAATTTCTTGCGCAAATCAAAAAGGGAATCCCTCCCGTCCACGCCGACGCGCCGCAACTCCAGAGGGTTGACTTTCGCACCGTTGATCCCACAGACGACAGTAAAAGCGGCCTTGATGCCCAATCCTTTCAGGATCCTCAATGTCTCCCGGTTGTAGTCGCCGTAAGGATAACAGAAAATGGGCCTTGTCTCGCCTTCCTCGAACCATGAAGCCAACGCCGCCGCTCCCTGCTCAATCTCGCTCTTCTGTTCCTCCGGCGACAACACACCCAAATGGGGATGATTCACCGTATGCGAACCGAACGTCACGCCGTTACATGCCATTTCTTTGACGGCCGACCAGCTCAGCATGTCCGGGCTCGGCAGATGCTGATAACGCGGCCTTTTTTTATCGGTCCCGATCATGCCCGTGATCAAAAAAATAGTCGCCGGCAGGCCGAATTCTTTCAAAACAGGGTAGGCATTCGTATAATTATCCCTGTAGCCGTCGTCAAAGGTAATGACGACCTTCGGCCTCCTGGAGCCGACGGCGGCGGATATGTCGCGTCCTGCGAGGACCCGCAGCAGATCATCCATGGACAAGACGTCGCAATTCTTGGCGAGATACTCCATCTGCCGGCGGAACACGGCGACAGGCACGGCCAGATCGTGGGGCGGCAGCTGGTCCGTGACGCGATGATACAAAAGAACGAGAAAGCCTTCCCGCCTTCTGAAAAACGAAAAAAAATAAATGAGGGTGGTTACGAAGGAAACGAAATATCTCTTGGGAGATCCTGACATTTTCGCAAGATGCCGAGGTTTCTTCAGGATCGAAAAACGGCTCCAAAAACGCCCCGCGGCAGAAAACTAATGGCCGGCGCGGCCCGCCGCCTCAACCCTGCTTGAAATACTCCACCGTCTTCTTTAATCCTTCCTCAAATCCCACAACGGGCCTGAATCCCAGGGACCGCCCGATCTTGGAAATATCGGCTCGGGTCCTGAAGATGTCGCCGGCCCTGACCGGTAAAAACCTGGGCCTGATCTTCTTGTGGAAAATCCTGTTCAGACTCTCGACGATATGCAAAACCGTGTTGTCCCTGCCGTTGGCAACATTGAAAACACCGTGCTTGATGCCCGGCGCGGCCGCGGCGAGGATATTGGCACTGACGACATTGTCGATATAAGTAAAATCGCGGGACTGCCTGCCTGTCCCGAAGACAGGCGGTTCTTCATCATGCATGATGCAATGGATGAACTTGGGGATCACAACGGCATACTCATCGTCCAGGGCCTGCTTGGGCCCGAAGACGTTGAAATAACGCAGGACGACCGTCTCAATGCCGAAGAATTCGGAATAAATGCGGCAGTAATATTCGCCGGCGAGCTTGCTTAAGGCGTAAGGGGAGATCGGCTTAGGACAAAAATCCTCTTTTTCGGGGAAGCGGTCGGCATCGCCGTAAACCGAGCTGGAGGATGCCAGGACAAAACGCTTCACCTGCTGGGCGGATGCCGCCTGCAGCATGTTGAGCGTCCCGCCGATATTGACCTCATTGTAACTTTCGGGATACTTGAGGGACCGGGGCACGGAACGCAAGGCCGCCTGATGCAGGACATAATCCATGCCGCAGCAGGCGCGCTGGCAGGCGGCCTTGTCGCGGATATCTCCCCGGATGAGCTCGTATTGCTCAGGGCCCAGATCTTTGGCAAACGCCAGATTGGACTCCCTGCCCGAGACGAAATTATCAAGGACCCTCACAAAATGACCCGCGGCGGCGAGTTTCTCGGCGATATTGGAACCAATAAAGCCTGCGCCGCCGGTGACCAGATACCTCGACATGCAACCTCCTGATTTTATTCTTCCGACGGAAACAAAGCCGCCGGCCCCTGCCGGGAGGCGTCGCTTACGGCACTATAATTTGACAACCTTGGGTGACCGCACTTTGACGGCATTGCGCGTGTCAACGATCAATCTGGCGTGTTCCACGATCATCTGACGATCGAAACAATCGTGGTCCGTGACGATCACGACGCAATCGGCCTTCTTGAGCATCGCCGGAGCCAGCCGGCTGCTCTTCATCTTAAGCTGCATATGTTCGAAAAACGGCACAAAAGGATCGTTGTAAGCCACCTTGGCCCCTTTATGCAACAGCTCTTCCATGACATCGAAAGCCGGCGATTCCCTGTAATCGCCGACGTTCTTTTTGTAAGCGACGCCCAAGATCAGGATGCGGGCCCCCTGGATGCTCTTGCCGCGTGCATTCAGGGCATCGGCGACCCTGGCGACGACATATTCCGGCATGGCGCCGTTGACCTGGGCCGCCAGCTCGATGAATCTCGCCTCAAAACCGTATACACGCGCCTTCCAGGAGAGATATAAAGGATCAATGGGGATGCAATGGCCGCCCAGGCCCGGGCCGGGATAAAATGCCATGAATCCGAAAGGTTTCGTCCGGGCCGCATCGATGACCTCCCAAACGTCGATGTCCATCTTATGACACATCAGCGCCAGCTCATTGACGAGCCCGATATTGACGGAGCGAAAGGTGTTTTCCAGAAGCTTGACCGTTTCGGCGACGCGAGTCGAAGAAACAGGATACACCGTGTCGACCGCCTGTTCATACAGCGCCCGGGCGGCCGCGGTGCAGGCCGGCGTCACTCCGCCCACAACCTTGGGGATGTTCCTCGTCTGATATTTCCGGTTGCCCGGATCCACCCTTTCCGGCGAAAACGCCAGGTAAAAATCCCGGCCGGCCTTGAACCCCTTGGCTTCAAACAGGGGCAAGAGCACCTCTTCGGTCGTGCCCGGATATGTCGTGCTCTCCAGGATGATCAGTTGTCCCTTCTTCAGATACCGGGCGATCTGTTCGGCCGATTGGACGATGTAAGAAATATCCGGTTCTTTGGTCTTGCGTAAAGGTGTAGGGACGCAGATGTTGACGGTATCCACGCCGCTAAGCGCGGTATACGCTGTCGTCGCCGACAAAAACCCCCTGGAAACAAGATCTGCCACTTCAGACGAAGACACGTCCTGGATATAGGATTTTTTCCTTCGGATGGCGTCGACCTTGGAGGCGTCAAGGTCTATGCCGACGACCTCGATGCCGGCCCTGGCAAATTCGACCGCCAGCGGAAGACCGACGTAGCCGAGACCGATGACGGCGCTGCGGACTTTCTTTTCCTTGATCTTCTTGATAAGATCCATTCATCCTCCCCAAAAATTACAGATGGCAGACTGACGCGGCCAAATGCAGAAGCCGCGGCATAAAAACGATAATGCCAATGACAAAAGCGTTGACCGAAGCAATGAATACGCCTCCGGCAACAATGTCTTTCAACAACTTGACGTCCGGATGGTAGCGGTCGCCGTGCACGAAATCCAGCAAAAGCTCAAAGGCCGTATTGGCCGTTTCGGCGATCAACACCAGGGCGATCGAGAAAACAATAAAAATGAACTCAATGGGCGTCACTCTCAAAAACAGGCAAAGCGATACAGCCGCCGCGCCGAAGACAAGATGGATCTTCATGTTGCGTTCATTGCGGACCACAAAAAGGATCCCGTCCAAGGCCAGCTTGAAACTTTGGACTAATGTCCGTCGATACATCCTTTAGCTCTCCGTCTGACGAACCCGGTATTCCAACAACAGCACCAGCCCCATGCCGGCGCAGGCGCCCAAAAGAACACCGGCGGCTACTGCAGCCAGAAGGTTCGGCGCAACGGCCCTCGAAGGCATCTGCGGCCGCTTATAGACGATGAAAGCCCCCCTGTGCCGGGCGATAAACATATCATCAAGAGTGCCCACCACGGCCGCGGCTTCGCCGGGGTTCCTGCTCCTGAAAGAGATCTCAAACAGATTCTGTCCCTTCAGACGCACAGCAATCTTCCTTCTCAGTCCCAGGATCAGCTTTTCGTACTCTTTTTCCGTCTTAAGGTCCCGCGCGAGGTTCAAATGATCCACCACCTGCACAAGATTGTTGATATCGACGATCTGCTCGCGGATCATGGATATGCGGCGGCCGACACTGCTGCCAAAAAAAGGAAGAGGCGTCCTGGCCTCCTCGGCTATGATAAGACTGGAGGATTCATAAACCTTCGGCTGCACGGCCCAAAAGATCACACCGCCGATGAAGCCGGCGATTGCAGGGACCCATACGTACCACCTGCGGCGCAGGAACATTTTTTTATCATCGAACATCAGCCGTAAAAAATCCGCAAGAGAATCACCCATCGCATGCCTCCTAATCCTTCAAGTGCCCGCTGCGAAGAATATCTCCCTGAACCCTTCAAACCTTCTTTCTGTTATAACGTAAATCGGCGGCTTTGACCATAGTTTTCTGCCGGCCGCACGCCCAGACCTCGGAGATACCCGGAGGGCCGGACAGGAGCGATCTTGAGGGATTCGGCATCGGCGTCCTGTGGGAAATAAAAGTTCTTCAGGCGAGTTCAACCATCTTGTCGATGGCGCGGCGGGCGCGGCGGCGGATATCGTCGGAAACAGAAACGACGGTCTTGTTCTCTTCCAAAGACCAAAGAACCTTTTCCAGGGTCGTGCGTTTCATGTTGGGGCAGACCGCGTTTTCCGATGCAGGATAGAATTTCTTGTCCGGGTTGTCCTTCTGGAGCCTGTGGATCATGCCGGCCTCCGTGCCGACAATGAATTCCCTGGCCGAGGATTTCTTGGCAAAGGCGCACATCTTCCCCGTCGAAAGCACCTCGTCCGCAAGCTCAACGACCTCAGGCCGGCATTCGGGATGCACCATGACCTTTGCGCCCGGATGCTGGCGCACCTTTTTGATGATATCCTCGGGAAGGATCTTGACGTGCGTGGGACAATACCCCTCCCAGGCGATCAGGCGCTTGTTGGTTTTTTTGGAAACATAATCCGCAAGATATTTATCGGGAACGAAAATAATCTCTTCATTCTTGAGCTTGGAAATAATATCCACGGCATTGGTTGATGTGCAGCAGACATCCAGCTCGGCCTTAACATCCGCGGGTGTGTTGACATAGCCGACGACAATGGCCTTGGGGTGGCGCGCCTTGAGCTGGCGGACATCCTCGGCATCGATCATGTTGGCCATCGGACATCCGGCCATCGGATCGGGGATCAGGATGGTCTTGTCGGGACACAGGATAGAGGCCGTCTCCGCCATGAAATAGACGCCGCAGAAAACAATGACTTTTTTGTCGGACTTGGCGGCAAGCCGGCTGAGTTCCAGCGAATCCCCGCAATGGTCGGCGATATCCTGGACCTCGGGCAGCTGATAATTGTGCGCCAGGATCGCGGCATTGCGCTCTTTTCTCAATCTGTCGATCTTCTGAACAATCTCCTTATTATGAGGCATCAGATTTCCCTTGTTCGATCCTGGCCCCCCCGAGAACCAGGTCGTTGTTGTAAAAAACAATGAACTGCCCCGGGGTGACGGCGCGCTGGGCTTCGGAAAAAACCACCTCCAAACGCGTCCTGGTCAGGCGCGTAATCTTCGCCGGGACTTGCGGCTGATTATACCTTATTTTGGCTTCTACATACCGATTTTTCTCAAAATTCCGCGCGCAGTACGCGCAGAGCCAGTTCGGCCCGACGGCGGTGAGGCCGCGGCTGAACAACGCTTCCCGGGGGCCGACAATGACTTTGTTTTCTTTTTCGTCCAGCCTGACCACATAAAGAGGGTGGGCTGCGGAGATCCCCAAGCCCTCCCTCTGGCCGACGGTATAATTGAAAATACCGCGGTGGCTTCCGAGAACGTTATCGCAAAGATCCGTGATGGCCCCGGGCCAGAAACAGGCCCGATTCAAACGTTTCCTCAGGAAGGCGCGGTAATCGTTGCCGGGCACAAAACAGATCTCCTGGCTCCCCGGCTTGTCTGCAACCGACAGTCCTCTTTTCAGGGCGGTCCTGCGGACCTCCTCTTTCGTCATGCGGCCCAGCGGAAAGAGAATGCGCGCCAGCTCCCTCCTTTTGACAAGACACAGGAAATACGACTGGTCCTTTTTCTGGTCTATCCCCTTCCTGAGGACATAGGCCTTCCCTTCTTTTTCCAGGCGCGCATAGTGCCCCGTCGCCAATTTTGCCATGCCCAGGGCACGGGCCTTTTGCAGCAGCTTCCCGAACTTCAGGTACTGGTTACAGCGCACGCAAGGGTTGGGGGTACGACCTGAAATGTATTCAGAGACAAAATCAAGAACAACCGTCTCTTCCAGATCCCCGGCAAAATTCAAGACGTAGTGAGGGATACCGATATCATGGGCGACGCGCCGGGCATCTTCAACTCCCTCCAGACCGCAGCAAGCCGGCCGCCGGCCCGGCGCTATTTCCGCCTGATGCCGAGACAAGGAAAAGCACATCGTCACGCCGACGACGTCGTAACCCCGCTCTTTGAGGATGAGTGCGGCGACGGAAGAATCCACGCCGCCGCTCATCGCGACCATCACTTTTTTAGCCATAAGGCCTTACCAGCTCCATGTTGCGCCCAAATTCACGGTCCGCCCCTGTTCCGGAATGCCTTCAATATCCTGAAACTCGGCATTGAAAAGGTTGTACACCTCGAAAAAAACCTGCCATCGGCGCGCGACGTCAACGCTGACCTTGTCGCTGACGACCACCCAAGCCCTGCGGAGGGGTTTCTTTTTCATGAGGATGTCCGCGCGGTTACGCCAGGCGCCAAACCGCTGCTCAAGCCCCAGATCGATCATATGCTGAAGGTAACTGAACCCATATTTATAGATGAGACCCTTGTCATGGAGATCCTTGTTTGTATAGGCGTACCGCAGATCACAGCTGAAATGCCTGTCGGCATCCCAGCGTCCGTAAAAATTGACGCCGACCGTGAAGGCCTCGCTGATATTGCGCGCCACGAATTTCGGATCGGCCGCAGACATCTTGGTGAATTCGATCGTGTCGAATTCCTGGCGGACAAACCCTCCGGCCTCGACGCTCAGGCCGCCGCCGAGACGTTTGCGCCATCCCGGCTCAACGCTGTAAGCGGTCTCGGGCTTGAGATTGCTGTCGCCCGCGGTCGTCGGATCGCTGTAATAAAGCTCGGTGAATGTCGGCACGCGGATGAGGCGGCCGAGGGAGACATAGACTTCTTCCGCTTCTCCGAGCGCCTTCTTGAGTAAAAACGAACCAGTCCATTCTTCTTTGAAAGTGGAATAATCGTCGAGGCGGACGGCGGCTCCGGCCGATATCTTTTCCGTTACGTTCCACGACGGTTCCGCCTGGAGGGACCAGCGGCTTCGCGTGTGGTCGCCGAGATTGCTGGAAACAATATGCTCCAGGCCGTACTCGGCGCCGGAGGAAAACTTCCCTCCTCCCCACGGCACCGTGACGGTGCCACCCCACGTCAACATGTCCGTACGGTGATGGTTCAGGTAGTAGTCGGGGTTCTCGATGGTCAGGATGTATTTGTCATAGAGCTGACGGAAGGCAAACCGCGGCTCGAACGAAAAATGCTCGCCTTCGTAGACCATGCGGGCATCCACATTCTTGACATTGACCCATTCCTTGGAAGGAAACCCGCGGCCGGGCGTATAAAAATCGTAGGCACCGTATTCTTTCTCGTTGTAACCGGCATCCAGATAGAACGACACTTTATCCTTAAAGAGCCTGCTGGAGCTGAAAAAATTGCTCATGCGGGCATCGGTGTCATAGCGGGAGCCGGCCGTCGAATAATTCCATACGGAAAAACGGTTTTCCGTCCCCAGGGCCCCATAATAAACATCCAGGGCCTGCTGGGCCGTCGTTTTGTTCCCTCCGGAAGCTGTCAGGCGGTTCTTTCCCTTTTGAGGCCCCCGGAGGACGAAATTCACGGCGCCGCCGATCCCGTCGGGGCCGAATTTGGCGGAGGCTGAGGCGGGGATGATCTCGATCCTCTCGATATCCTCCACGCTGAAAGAAAGGTCAAGGTCCTGGTGGGCTGTCTGGGGGTCCTTGACCCGCACACCGTTCACGAGGATCAAGACCTGCTGGAACGTCGAGCCGTTCAAAGAAATGTCCCCCTTGATGCCCCGGGCGCCGCGGCCCTGGATATCGACACCCACATAATCCAAAAGGTCCTGAGGGGTCCTGGCGGGGAGACGACGGATCTCTTCCTGTGTCAGAACGGCGGAAACGGCCCCCTGCCCTGCGCTTCCATAAGGCAGCCGGCGGACAATGATGGGCTCCAGATCATTCTCTTGCGTCGCAACCGCGGCATGACCATGAGAGGTAAAAACCTGCCAAAAAAATATCAGACACGCGACTCTGGCTTTTTGTTTCATGATCCCCCTGACTGGTACGGAGACCCCCCAAGAAGAGGGCCTTTTAAGGTTTGCGATCATAAACCTTTTGGAACGCTGCCGCTTAAGGAAGCCTGTTTTCTCTAACGGGATAAAGCGGAGACATGGCGCGCAGTTTGGCGACGACCTTGGGAAAGACGTCGAGGAAACGGTCCACCTCTTCCTCCCGTGTGTAGCGCCCAAGGGTCAGGCGGATAGAACCGTGACAAAGCTCATGAGGACGACCGATGCTCAAAAGGACGTGGGACGGCTCCAGGTCGCCGGAGGTGCAGGCGGAACCCGTCGATGCCGCGATGCCCAGCATATCAAGATTCAAAAGCATGGACTCCCCTTCGATGTATTCGATGGAAAAATTCACGTTATTGGGCAGCCGCCGGCCCGCATGGCCGTTCAGATAGACCCGGTCGATCTTCTTCTGAATGCCGGCGATAAGCTTGTCGCGCAGACGCGTCTGCACCGCGATTTCTTCAGCCATGCGTTCGCCGCAAAGCTCAAGGGCCTTCCCCATACCCACAATCCCCGGGATGTTTTCCGTCGAAGCGCGTCTGTGCCTCTCCTGGCCGCCGCCGCGCAGGAAAGGCGCGATACGCGTGCCTTTCCTGACATAGAGACAACCCGCCCCTTTGGGACCGTAGAATTTGTGGGCCGACAGCGACAAAAGATCCACACCAAGCTCTGCGACATTCACGGGGATGTGGCCGACCGTCTGGACAGCGTCGGTATGCATATAAGCGCCTCTCTCTTTGACAAGCGAAGCGATTTCCTTGATCGGCTGGATAGTGCCGATCTCGTTATTGGCGTGCATGACGGACACAAGGACCGTCTGGTCGGTCATGGCGGCGGCGATATCTTCGGAATGGACCAACCCCTCCCTGTCGGGACGCACGGACGTCACCTTGTAACCCATTTTCTCCAAGAAACGGGCCGGCTCGAGGATAGCGTGATGCTCGATGGCCGTCGTCACGACATGGTTACCTTTGGCGGCATTCGCCCAGAGAACGCCAAGCAGGGCGAAGTTGTCCGCCTCCGTCCCGCTGGCAGTAAAAATGACCTCTTCCGGCTTGGCGCCCAAAAACGAAGCGACTTTCTGGCGCGCGTCCTCCATGGCCCCTCTGGCCTCGCGGCCGAAAGAATGGATGCTGGAAGGATTCCCGAAGATCTCGCCAAAGAACGGCTTCATCGCCTCCAGGACCTGCGGGTCTGTCGGCGTCGTCGCCGCATAATCAAAATATATTTTTTCCATTGTTTTCCTTGTGGCTTAACGGATGCCGCCGGGTCCGGCCTTCATTCAAGCTTCCCATGCGGTAACCGCGGGGGTCGATTTGCATGTCCGCATATCCGGCCATCTTCAGCATCCCTTTAAGCCCGACCGCGCTCTCCAGCAACCTCATCTCTGCAGGATCGACTTCTATCTTTGCCAGGGGACCGAAATCCCTGACGCGCAGATTGCCCCGGATACCACAAACATCCCTGACCACCTCTTCGGCTTTCTGGATGCGTAAAAGCCTTCGGCGGGTAATGACAGAGCCGTAAGGGATTCGGGAAGCCAGACAGGCCATGGCCGGCTTGCGCCAGGTCGCAAGCCCCAATTCCCGAGAAGCCAGGCGTATCTCTTTTTTTGTCAAGCCGGCATCGCACAAGGGAGAAACGACCTTCGCGGCGGTTTTCGCCGCAGCGCCGGGACGGTAATCCCTCAGGTCGTCGGCATTGGAACCGTCGATCACATATCTCATGCGATGACGTAACGCGACCGCATTGAGTCTCTTAAAAAGCTCTTTTTTGCAATGATAACAGCGGTCTGGCGGATTCAAACGAAATACGGGGTTTTTGAGCTCGTGTGTGCGGATAAAACAATGCCGCACGCCCAGCCGCCTCGCCGCAACCCTCGCGTCCCGGGCCTCGGAGGCCGGATAAGTTCCCGACAAAGCGGTAACGGCCAAGATGTGTCCTCGGAGGACACGGCTGGCGACCGCCAAAAGAAACGTGCTGTCTACTCCGCCGGAAAAAGCCACGACTACCGACCGAAGTTTCTTCAGGCGCAGCCTGAGCTTCCGGAGTTTCTTTTCAAGAGTCGCGACCATGGCTGCCTTAGGCCGCCAAGACCTCTTTGACTTCCGGGACTTTTTTCTTAAGGATCCGTTCCACGCCCATTTTGAGGGTCATCTGCGACATGGGGCACGACCCGCAGGCGCCGGTCAACCGCAAAGTCACCTTGCCGTCTTCCGTCGCGCTGACCAATTCCACATCGCCGCCGTCGGCCTGAAGCATGGGCCGGACTTCTTTAAGGGCTTCCTGAACTTTTTCTTTAAGCGACATACTTCTCTCCTTTTTCTCTGCCTTAAATACCTATTTTAATGCCTTCAAAACTGCCTTCATGAACGCCGGGAGGTCTTCGGGTTTGCGCGACGTGATGAGGTTGCCGTCCACGACGACTTCCTCATCCACAAATTTGGCGCCGGCATGGAACATATCATCCTTGATGGCAAAAAAGCTTGTCACGGTCCGGCCTTTCAGGATGCCCGCCGATGCCAGGACCCAGCCGCCATGGCAGATCGACGCCACGATCTTGCCCCTGGTAAACAGCGTTTTGACGAACTGGTTAACCTCTGGGTAACGCCTCAGGACATCCGGAGCGTAACCTCCAGGGATGATCACCGCGTCAAAGTCTCGCTCAGCCGCTTCCTTAGCCGTAAGCTCTTGAGGCATCTCATAGCCGTGTTTGCTTTTATAAACCTTGCTGCGGCCCGTCCCCACGGCAAAGACCTCGTATCCCGCTTCCTTCAGCCGCAAATAAGGATACCAGACCTCCAGATCCTGATACATGTCTTCAACGAGAACGGCGATCCTCTTAATGGGCACACCTCGACTTCCTGAGCAATTCATCCAGTCCGACAGAATCCAGGTATCCTTCAATCTTCTTTTTGAGATTCTTCCAGACATCTTTCAACACGCAATCCTCCGAACCCTTGCATGCCTTGCCGCTTCTTCTCTTGCGGCCGCAAATGAGTTCAAAAACTTCCCCTTCCACGGCCTCCAAGACGCGGGCGACGCTGATCGATGCGGCCGGCGCATTCAGAAGATATCCACCCTTGGCACCCCTGACGCTCTTGATGAGGCGGCGGCGGCGAAGCTTCAAAAGAAGCTGCTCCAGATAATCCAAGGGCAGCCCCTCTTTCTCAACAATACGGCTGATCGCCACGGGCCCCTTGGGGCCGTCGGCCGCGATCCTCAAGACACACCTGAGCGCATAATCGCCTTGCGTCGTGATCCTCATGGTTTTCTCCAAAAGCCATGATTGCACAGATTCACAAAAGGATTACCTGCCTGCCGGCAGGCACAGATTAACGTTAGCACTGCGTCTGTGTCGTCATCTTTGAAAATCTATGAAATCAAGGCCTCTCCTCATTTTTATTTTCAGGGGCTTATTATATTATACCCGATGTTTTTTGTCAAGATTTTATCCGCCGGCCAAAGAAAGAGCGCCCCTTGATCGAGGCGCTCTTTCGAAACGCTCCCCCGGAACAAAGAAGATTAATCCGCGGGTCCGTTATCCGTTTCGTCCATCAACGGGCCGTCTTCCATGCCGCTCAGATTATCCGGCATCTCTCCGGATTCCTCGGATTGCCGGGCTTGCGTCTTGGCAACGCTCTCTTCGGCCCTGGCGGCATAGGTATCGGGATCTTTTATGAATTCATCCTTGCAGGCCGCAGAGCAGAGATTATAGATCTTCCCTTTGTACTCTATGGCGTACTTGCCAAGGTCTTTTTCGGGGATCTTCTTGCCCGTCACCGGACACACCTTATTGTCGACGGTCGCAACAGTCGTCTGCGGGTCCGTCGTACGCATTTCCTCCTCCGGCATCTGGGTCTGAGCGCAAACAGGGGCTGCACCGCAAAGAAAAAACGAAAACATCAACGCCATCGTCCGCATCTTCATAACTTCCTCCTTCTTGATTTTGCCATGGATCAACGAGACCAGATCAACCATACAAACAAATATGCCGCTGCCACGGCCGCCAGCGTAAACGGCAGGCCCATTTTCGCAAACTGTCCAAAACCGACCTTATAGCCCTCCTTTTTGAGCAGGCCGCAGGCGACGATGTTGGCCGAGGCGCCGATAGGCGTGATATTGCCGCCGAGGCTGGCGCCAATCAAAAGGCCGAAAAGAAACAGCGAGGGCTGAATGCCGAGCCTAGCCGCCATCGACATGGCTACCGGCAGCATGGCGGCCAAAAATGGCACGTTATCCACGAAAGCGGAAACAAAAACGGCGACAAAGACCAAAAGCGTATAACCCAAAAAGATATTGGAGCCGACGAGCGAAGAAAGAAATTCCGCTGTCCTGTCGATCCACCCTGTATGTGTCATGGAGCCCACGAGGATAAAAACGCCGGCCAAAAAAAACGTCGTGTCCCAATCTAAAGCTTTGATCGTCGCACGCACGCCGCCCTTGAAAATAAATTTCCGCCAGAGGATCGCGACAATGCCTGCGATCATACAAAGGACCCCGGCCATATAAGAAAATCCCCTGTCAAAAAATGACGAAAGCGCCAAAAAGATGACGAGACCGGTAAGCAAGGCCGTCGGAAACAACGAGAGGACCTTTTCGGTCAACTGGATATGCTCTTTCTGACGCAAGGAACGGAAAAAGGCATAAAGAACAAAAAACGACACCAAGGCCCCCAGCTCAACGGCGAAAAAGATACTCGGCCGGCCGTGATAGAAGAAAAAGTCCATAAAGGTCATCTTCGCATAGCCGCCCAAAAGCATGCTGGGCGGATCGCCGATCAATGTCGCCGCCCCCTGCAGATTGCTGGAAATGGCAATGCCAATCATCATCTTGACGGGATTGATCTTGAGTTTCTTCGCCAGAGATATGGCGATAGGCGCCACGATCAGGACGGTCGCGACATTCTCGACGAAAGCAGAGATGAAACCTGTCATGGCACAGATCAATAAAACAGCCCAGCAGGTATTCCTGGCTTTGTTGATGATGAGCTCGGCGATATAGGCCGGCATGCGGCTCTCCATAAAAATATCCGCAACGGCCAGCGTCCCCACAAAGATCCCCATGACGTTCCAATTGATCGCCCGGAAAGCTTCGGAAGGTGCAAGCACACCCGTCGCCACCAGAACAGCCGCTCCCGCCAAAGCCAACGCCGTACGCTTGTGTGGCAGAAAAACAAACAAAAGATAGACCACCACAAAAACAGCGATAGAAACCAACGAATGATCCATAAAATACCCTTACCTGAACCGGTTCAATAAAGGTGAAAAAATATTCATCCCCAACAAGGCCAGTATCTGCGCATCAAAGGGAGTGCGGTTTTGTGTCAGGACAAAAACCAGCAAAGCGACAGCCATACCGAAGACAACCTTGCCTTTGGTCGTGACAGGGGTTGTCTTGGGTTCAATCAGCATGACGAAAATAAAAAAGGCATTTTGATATTGTATTATATCCCAGAGGGGTGTTTTTTGCAAAAGAGCTTGGACGCCGAACAAGGCAAGATAGGCCGCAAAATAGCCAAAGACGATCCCAGTCTTTCGAATGCGCCAGACAAAATAGATCCCAGCCGGAACAAGAATATACCAGGCATCGGCTCCTCTCCACTGCAACGAACCGCCCCAAAATACTGTGGCGGTAAAAATCCCAAAGGCGGCCGGATTGAAAAGGTGCTTTCCATGAATGCGCAGGAAGTGCTTGGAGGCCATGGCGAAGAGGCCGGCGGCGGCAAAAACCTGCCACGGATAGATCCCCGAAACGACATAGGCGATGATGAGGCCGGATATCGCCGAACTCTCCGTCAGGACAAATCTTTTTTCTCTGAAATAAATAAAGAGGGAATCGGCCGCGAGGGCCGCGATAACAGCAACAAGCACAAAAAGCAGAAATGATGTATCCTTGCCGGCCGCCGATAAATAAACAGCCAAGGCAGCCAAAAAAATGATCATCTGCCCCTTGAGGGAGAGAAATTTCATTGGACAATCAGGACCGCATGCATATGGGCGTGCCCTGGACCGCAGTAAACGCTGCAATGGGCATGGAACGTGCCTTTTTTATCCGCAACAAATTCGGCGACCGCAGTCCGGCCGTATACCACAGTGACGTTGACCTTAAAATCCGGTATCGCCAAACCATGATCCACATCGAGGCTCGTGACCACCAGCCGCACTTTTTCACCAAACCCGACGACGATAGTGTCCGGCTCGAATTTGTACCTGGATGCCTTGACCTCAACAACCCTGACATTGTCCTCTATAGTTCCAGAAAAAGGAAGGATCGCTTCCTTCTGTTCGTGAGGAACGGTAGGGCCGGCCCCATGGAGCGATTCGTCCGCCCAAGAAAGAGAGCCGGCCAGAATAATGAAAAACAACCCGACTGCAAACCTGTCGATCGCTTTCATAGGACCATTTCTCCACGCCTCTTTTAGTCAGATCTTTCTTATTGATTTTGACGGAGCAGTTTTAAACGGCGCTCCTCCCGCCATGAATAAAGACATGGCACGATGAACCAAGTCACCATTTCCAAGATCATGCCGCCGATTGAAGGGATGGCCATCGGCTGCATAATCTCCGAGCCCGTGCCCTTCAGGAACATGACCGGCAAAAGGGCAACGATCGTCGTGATCGTCGTCAAAAAAGCCGGCCGGATGCGGCCCAAGCCCGCATACACCGTCGCCTCGACAACGTCCTGGCGGGTCCTGATCTTGTCTCTTCTTTCTTTGAAGACATCATCCAGATAGGTAGTCATCAAAACGCCGTCATCCACGGCCACGCCGAAAAGCGCGATAAAGCCGACCCAGACCGCGACAGAAAAATTAAAACCTCGAAGTATATTGTAAGCGGCCAACAACCATATCCCGCCCGCCAGCGTCACGGGGATCGCCGTAAAGATAAAGATGCTCTTTGGGACAGACCGGAAATTCATATAGATGATCATGAAATTGATCAAAAGGCTGATCGGCAAAAGGATGAATATCCTCTTGGTAGAGCGGACTTGGTTCTCAAACTGGCCTGACCACTGAATAAAATAACTCGGGGGCAGTTTTAACTTCTGAGCAACGACTTTTGAGGCCTCCTCGACAAATCCAACCATATCGCGACCCCGAACGTTCATCAGCACATAAGCACGCAGAAGGCCGTTCTCGGAATTGATCATCGCAGGCCCTGTCACGAAATAAATATCCGCGACCTGCACAATAGGAATCTGGGCGCCGGCGGCCGTCGGAACAAAAATTCTCTTGAGGGCTTCGGGATTATCACGCAATTCTCTTGCATAACGCACCTGAACGGGATATCTCTCCCTGCCCTCAACGGTCGTTGTGACGTCCTCGCCCCCGATACCCGCCTCTATGACATCCTGCACCTCTTTGACAGTGATCCCATAACGGGCAATCTGGTCGCGCTTGATCTTGAACTCAATATAAGGCTTGCCGACAATCTTCTCGGAATATAGGTCCACCGCACCCGGGACCGTGCGCACAATATCCTCGACCTGCTGGGCGATTTCCTCGATCTTTTTTAAGTCCGGCCCGAAAACCTTGACGCCCACGGATGTCCGGATGCCCGTCGCCAACATATCGATACGGTTAATAATAGGCTGGGTCCAGATATTAGAGACACCGGGGATCTGCAGCGCGGCATTCATCTCCTGGATCAGCTTCTCCTTGGTCATGCCGCGTCGCCACATGGCCTTGGGCTTTAAGGTGATGATCGTCTCGAACATCTCCACCGGCGCCGGATCTGTCGCGGTCTCGGCGCGCCCAAGCTTTCCGACAACCATCTCAACTTCCGGAAAGGACTTGATGATCTTATCCTGGACCTGCAGCACCCGATACGCCTCGGTCAGGGAAACGGCCGGCCTCAGGACGGGCATGAACAAAATAGAGCCTTCATCAAAAGGCGGCATGAACTCCCGTCCGATACGCGGCGTGACCGCAAACCAGCCGCTTAGGGCCGCCAGGATCAAAATACTGCCTATCCAGGACTTGGCCTTTTTGGGCAGAATAAAAACGAGCGTCCCGATCGCAACGGCCAGAAAAATAAGGAAAGCGATAATATTTTTCGGAATAACGAATGGAAGCGATCCGATAAACGCTGTCCAGGGTATAAGAAGGAATGTCGTGCGGTGATCCAGGACCCAGCGCAATATTATTTCATACCGATTCTGCAACTTCTTGACGAGAGGATTCTCTTCCGGCTCGCGCAGTCTGCCTTTGAGGCCATAAAGACACAAGACTGGCGTCAAGGTAAGCGCGATCACGACCGATGCCAGAAGCACGAGGGTCTTGGTCCAGGCCAGAGGATGAAAAAGCTTTCCTTCCTGCGCTTCCAGGGCGAATACGGGGAAAAACGAGACGACCGTCGTTAAAATCGCCGTCATGACGGCTGAGCCGACCTCGGATGCCGCACTATAGATGACATCCAGTCTGCTCTTTTGGCCCCGCGTGATGGCGTCTTTTTCCAAAAGGAGATGACGATAAGAGTTCTCGGTCATGATAATGCCCATATCCACGAGGGCACCGATTGCGATCGCAATGCCGGAAAGAGACATGATATTTGAATCAATCCCCAAGTAATACATAGCGATAAAAGCGATGAGAACCGAGAAAGGCAACGCCAGACATATGATGATGCCGGCAAAGATATGCGCCAGAAAGGGAACAACCACGGCCATCGTAATGATCATTTCAAGGATGAGCGCCTCTTTCAAGGTGCCAATGGTGCGATGGATCAATTGTGTCCGATCATAGAACGGCACGATCTTGACGTCCGAAGGCAGGCCTTTTTGTATCTCCTTGATCTTGTCTTTGACGCGGTGGATGGTCTGCATCGCATTTTCGCCATAACGCATGACGACCACGCCGCCGACGGCCTGCGTCCCTTCCTTATCAAGGGCGCCACGCCTGAATTCCGGTCCCACCTGAACCGTCGCAATATTCTTGATGTAGACAGGGATGCCGTTCTGTTCCGCGACAACAATCTCTTCGACATCCCGGATGTTTTTGATAAAACCAAGCCCGCGCACGATAAATTCCATGCCGCTCGCCTCGATGACCTTGGCGCCCACATCAATGTTGGAATCCTTGACGGCCCTCAGGACGTCTTCAAGCTGGATCTTGTAACTGAGCATTTTGTTGGGATCGACATCGATCTGGTACTGCTTGACGAAACCGCCGACGGTCGCCACCTCGGAGACGCCTTTGACGGCATTGAGCTGATAGCGGATAAACCAGTCCTGCAGGGTCCTGAGCTCGTCGAGGGAATGCCCCTTGCCCTCGACGGTATACCAGAAAACCTGTCCCAGGCCCGTGGCATCGGGGCCCAACACAGGCATGACGCCGGGAGGCAATTTTGCGGCCGCAATATTGAGCCTCTCCAAGACCCGGGAACGGGCCCAGTAGAAATCGACCCTGTCTTCAAAAATAAGATACACTTCAGAAAACCCGAAGGCGGAGGACGCACGGATCGTCTTGACGCCAGGCACCCCTTCGAGGGTCACGGACAAGGGGTATGTCACCTGGTCTTCGACGTCCTGGGCGGAACGGCCGGGCCAGTCTGTATAGACAACAACTTGTTTTTCGCCGATGTCGGGGATGGCGTCGATGGGAATGCTGGAAAGGGCATAAGCGCCCCAAAAGATAAGGGCGCCATAGATGACAAATACAACGAGAGGCGTTTTTAAACAATAGGAAATGATCTTGTTGACCATATATCCCTCTGACTAAAGCCTTGGAACTGTTTTAATGCCTGTGCTGCGTTGGAACAGGCGCAGACTCCTGGATCTCTTGATGTTGCTCGGGAGCCCCTTCCGCCGTCATATTCTCTGCTTCGCCTTTGATCTCCTGCGCACCACCCCACAGGACCGACATCCCTCCGGTGAGCTGGCTTTGTGAATCGATAAGAAAATTGCCTTTGGTAACAACCTTCTCATCGCCTGTCAATCCACTCAAAACGGGGTAGAAAATCTGGGACTGACCGTTGACGACAGCTGTGGCCTCAGGACCAACAGTCACTTCTTTGCCAAGAAACGTGCCATTCCCGGCATCCACATAGACGATCTTACGCAGCCCCGTATCCAACACCGCATCCCGCGGCAGAGCCAAGACATCCTCGTGGCCGTCGGGACCTTGATACACGCTCCGGATGACGACGTCCGCATACATCTCAGGCTTCAGTTTCTCGGCCGGATTATCAATCTCCAGCCTCACCCTGGCTGTTCGGGTCCTGGGATCGAGAACCGGCGTCACGGATTTGATGACGCCTTTAAAAACCTCGCCGGGGTATGCCGTCGTCGTGACTTGGGCCGTTTCGCCCGCCTTAACCCAGGACAGATCGTATTCATAAACATCCGCGTAAACCCAGGCCTTGTCTTCTGGCAAAACCAGGTTCTCCTGGGCAACGCCTTCTTTTTCCAGCTGAGCGATCTCTTCATCACTCATGCCCAGAAGGCGCAGTTTGAACCTCGACTTGTCCAAAAGGTCCTGCGCCCGCGCAATCACGTCCGGATCAGGACTCTGGGAGACTTTTTGACGCGTTTCAAAGGCCGTCAGATATTCTTCCTGGGCCACGGTCAATTCTGGATCGAAGGCGATCCTGCCGACCGTGCGGATCTCTTTTGTAAGCCTGAGCCGTGCCAAAGGTTCAATAACCACGCCGGCCAGATTCGTCTGTTCTTTCGTCAGATGCACGCGGCTAACCACAGTTCCTTGCTCAGCGGCAGCCCTTGCCGGCGCCTCCCGATTCTCATAAACAGGGACATAATCCATGCCCATTTCATCCTTCATGGGCGTCGGCGACGTCACCTCGGGATGCATGGGATTGCGGTAATAAAGAGGTTTTTGGGACGCTGGCGCCGCCGTTATCGTGCCAGGCACGTCTTCTTTCGCGAGCTTCCTGAGGGGTTTCTTGCATATCGGACAGACCTTTATGATCTGGCCTTTTTCAAGAAAAGAATGACCGCCGCAGATACAGACAGCGTCCGCCTGGCCGAAGTCGCAATGCGGGCAATGGCCCTCTTCCACAATCCCGCAGCCGTAGTAAACGGTCTCATCCTGGGCCGCAGCCGAGGAAGCCTGTAGAGCCGCAGGCGCCGCCGACCCTTCTTGTGAATAAACAGGGATAAGTGTCATGGAACAGATAGGGCAGCTCCCCGGCTTATCCTGCCTAACCTGAGGATGCATCCCGCAGGTCCAATAAAAGACTTTCTTTTGCGCAGATGCCTTATGCTCCCCCCTCGCCGTCTTCAACAAAAATACGACAGCAAAACCCGACAAAAGAATAATCGCCGCCAAAACAATCCACTTTCTATTTTTCATGTTTCGCGTCCCTCCCTGCCGGTAAAGTCTTGCCTACGGCCTTTTCCAATTCCGCAAAAGCAATCCCGTAGTCGATCAACGCCTTATAATAATCCAGCTTGAATTCCAGAAGCATGCGGGTGCTGTCGAGGACATTCAAGAAATCGACCTGATCCGCTTCATAGCCCGTCAGGGAAGACTTCAAGGTTTGCTCGGCCTGGGGCAGATAAGCATTCTTATAAAGATCAATCAGCTTGCCCGATGCATCCAGCTCCGCATATTTTTCTTTGACCTCCAGAAGTACGGCGTTCTCCTCATTCCTATATTCAGCTTCCATCGCCTTGAGCTCGGCCTTCATCTCCTTGACATTGAAATCCTGTTTCTGCCAGAACCAGATGGGCAGTGTGATGCCGACCATGCCCGCCCATTCTTTGAGATGGCTGTCGCGCTCCATTCGTTCGTATCGGACCATAAAATCAGGAAGGTATTCCTGCTTAGCTAAGGTGACGGTCTTCCTGGCGCGCTCCACAGCCAGGCGGAAAGCCTTGAGTTCCTGCCGGGATTCTTTGGCGGCTTTATTCAAATCCGGCAACGAAAGAGCGACCAACGGCTCTTCCTGCAAGGCGATGTTGCCGAGGTCCTGGCTCGGGTCCTGATTAAGGACGACATTGAGCTTGGCCTGGACAACCTGGCGCCTTTGTTCAAGCATAACCAGCTTGTTATCCATCTTGGCGATCTCCACCTGCGCCTTCAGGACATCCTGCTGGCTGGTCTTGCCCAAAGAATACCTCGACGAAGCGGTTGCGTTCAATTGCTCCAAAAGCAGTTTGTTCTCCCTGACGATCTCTATGGTCTTGTAGATGAACGACAGTTCGGCATAAAGGGCCTTGACCTCGGAGATGACCGCGTTCTTTTTCTCCTGGTATTGAGCGTAAGCAATCTGCGACTCTTTGGCCGCGATCTGCCCCCTCAACAACAATTTCGTAGGAAACGGGAATTCCTGGGAAACGCCGAACGTGCGCATCACGCCGGGGTCGTCCGTCGTCATATTCACCATGCGGGGGATCATCCTGTTATATTCAAAATCAAAACGTGGGTCTTCCAGGGCGCTGGCCTGGGGGATCCTGGCTTTCGCGGCTTCATACCGGGCTTCGGCGACGGCCACCCCGGGATTGTTGTTCAGGGCGGAGCGGATCAGATCATCGAGCGTAACCGTCTCTGCGGCAAAGCCGTTGGCAGCCGCAAACAATCCCAGAAACGAAACAACAAGGGCCCTTTTCATGGCTATCTCCTGAACTTATTGATCAGCTCCAAAATCTCCTTGATCTTACAAGTCTTGTCCGAACGGGGACCTTCCTTGAATGATTTGGCCACACAACCCTCCAGATGCTTCTGGAAGATCTGCGTTTCGACGTTCTCGATGGCGCCGACAATGGCATGGAGCTGCGTCAAAATATCGACGCAGTAGCGCCCTTCTTCGATCATGCGGATGACCCCGCGGATCTGGCCTTCGATGCGTTTGAGGTTATCGAGCTGCGGACGGTGGGACGGCGGAACAGCAGATTCAATGCTTCGGACTTTGGCTTTGGTCATATATACCCCCTACAGGTATAGAGTATATACCTCCCTGTCAGTCTGTCAAACCTTTTCTCCTAAAACCGCGCGAGGCAGTCTTTGGCGGCCTTGCACCAGTAGATGCAGGAATCTTTTTCTGCATAGATGACGTCCTTCTTGCATGACGGACATTTACGCTTCGGCTCGTCGGAAAAAAATTCGACCTCCGTGCCGCAGGAGGGACACTTGATATACCTGACCTTGACGTCTTTCTCCCTGCCGGGACATTGAGTAAACATAAATAAATCTCGGGGTGCCAGAGAAGAGGCTTCTACTTTGGCACATTGACACTCTGATACCCCATTATACTAAATACTTTTTTGTTTCTTCATCCGCCAACGGCGCTACAGTCATAGTCTGTATCCCGTCGCCGCGCCGGACACTCACGGAAACTTCGTTTGAAATCTTGGCCGCATCGAAATACCTGGCCGTGATGCCGGCCGCAAGACGCAGGACGCCCCCTTGCGAAAAATCCCCGCGTCCCAGGCCCGAGGCACCGGCCGCGTCATGCGCAGGATAAAACAGGTAATCGCCTGCCGATGCCAAGACCTCCAATCTTTCGTTCTCGTGCTGGTTTTTCCCTACGATCAGCTTGGCCCGGTCGGTGAGCCTGAAATACCTGCCATGGTTCAACAACTGAACATCTTCCATTGTCAGTTCGTCGTGGTCGATCAAATCCCGGATGCGGCGGGAAAAAGCCGGGTCTGTCAAAAGGCAGCCGCCCGCAGGACACGGATAATCTTTGATATTGTAGTCCTCGGCCAGCTTCATCTGGGGTTTGCGGCCCCGGCCGCTGATATTCAGAAGTTTCTGACGGTCCACCCACCCTTCTGTTTCGGCGATGGTCGGCTCAAGCAGCCGGGCAGACAGGGGCCGCAAAACCAGGCCTTTGACGCCCGCCTCGCGCTCAATGATATGCATCGCATCGCGCCGCTGAGACATCGGACGCTGGCCCAGCACTTCGCCCGTGATCAAAAACTTTGCCCCCAATTCATCCATGAGCTGCCGCGCTTTTTTAAGCATCAAAATCCGGCAATCGATGCACGGATTGATGTTCGAGCCGTAACCGTGCTTGGGCGATTTAAGGACTTCAAGAAAATCCTTTGTGACATTGACGATCTTGAGAGGGATACCCAGCTGCTCTGAAACGAATTTTGCTTCATGGCGGCAGCCTGCCTTCCCGTGGCCCATATCGTTGTCGCCCCTCGACTCCGCTCGGGACTCCCTCGGCCCCGCAAGAGAAGAATGGCCTCGGTCGCAGCGGCAGAACGGCGAAACAAAGTTAGCCGCAATGACATCCACGCCCTGCTCCAGGACCACCTTTGTGGCCAAGGTCGAATCCAGGCCTCCGGAAACCAACGAGACGGCTTTTATTTTCATAGGATCAGGTTCAGGGCCCCGCCGGCGATCAGGGTCGCCGCGATCATAATGCCGGTGGCCGCAAGAAGATATTTCAAACCCAGTTCTTTCAGGAAAATGATGAATGTCGCGATACAGGGAAACGACATCGACAAGACGACACAGGCGATCACCGTCTGTTTAAAACCCATCTGCAGCGGCAAAAGCAGTCCTGCAGCGATATCCTTACGCAAAAAACCAATCAGGAGAGGAAAGGACGCTTCGCCGGGAAGGCCGAGGATGGTGCGCGTGACAGGCGCAAAAATGCTGCTGGCGGCCTCAAGGACGCGGAAGTACTGCAAAAGGTTGACGACAAGAACGCCGACAATGACGAACGGAAAGGCATCGATGATGAACTCCCTGACCCGCAGCCAAAGCTTGGAAAAAATGATGTTCATCGGCGGAAACCGGTAATGCGGGATCTCAAGCACCAGCTCCGGGCTATACCCTTTGAGCACCTTGTTGAGCACAATCCCGATGACGAGCCATGCGGCCAGCAACGTCCCGAAGACGATTGCCAAGCCCCCCATCCCCCACGGCCCCAGAAGCTTGATCATCATCGCCTGGAGCGCGGCACAAGGCACGGCGATGGAGATCAATGTCGAGGCGATAAAACGTTCGCGCTTACTCTCCAAAACGCGTGTCGCCATGATTCCCGGCACGTTGCATCCAAAGCCCAAAAGAACGGGGATGATGGCAAAACCATGCAAACCGACCCTGTGCATCAAGGCATCCAAAAGGAGCGCGAAACGCGGCAGATACCCCACGTCCTCGATAATCCCCAGGATGAGATAAAAAGAGATAATATAGGGCAGCACCATATCGAATTCGACATAAGGAGCGGTCGTCAACAGGCCGATCGAGTTTTTGAAATCGATCTTACCGCCGATCAACTCGCCGATCAGGATGTGGTGGCCGAATGTCCCCGGCTGCAGGAAAGCGCTGAGCTTCGTCAAAAGAGGCGCGTACACATCGTTGAACAAAGGATCGAAGACGTACTGGATCAGACCCTCGCCGATGAAACGCACACTCTTGAAAACAGCATAAATGACACCTATTCCGATAAGCAGGCCTGTGAACGGCCGGATCGAGAGGTCCTCCATCATCTCGCGCAACGTATGATGTCTGTGTGTCAGGCGCTGGGCCTGGCTGACAATAACGCCGACGGCGCGCCAGATCTCTTCATGGGTCCTCTGCTGCGGCGGCCGGGGGACACCCTGAAAAAGACGTTCTCTCAAAACTTTGATGCCCACGCCTGTCACGGCGCAGGTCGAGATGACCGGGACACCCAAGAGTTCCTCAAGCTTGACAATGTCGATATCAATACCCCTGTGTTTGATATCGTCGCACATGTTCAAGACCACGACGACAGGGTATCCCCTGTCGATCAAATCCAGGGTCAGATGAAGGTTGCGCTCCAGGTTCGTGGCATCGACGATGTTGAGAATAAAGCAATCTTTCTCCCTGCAGCAGACATCATCGAGAAACGCACAGGTGACCTCTTCGGCTTTTGAGGTCGGCTCCAGGCTGTAGGTGCCCGGCATATCGATGACCTCAAACGTCTCCTCTCCCGCGCTCATGACCCCTTTACGGTATTCTACCGTCGTTCCGGGGTAATTAGACGTGATGACGCGCACGCCCGTCAGGCGCGCAAAAATGACGCTTTTGCCGACATTGGGATTGCCGATAAGGATGATCTTTTTCATGGAACTCCATATCCTCGGCCCTGGCTTTGCCCCTGACCTTGCCCGAAGGGCATGTCGAGGTCAAAGGTAGATCCGCGATCTCTAAATGGACCCTCCTGCGCCCCCGCCTTTTGCATTCTGCAAAAATGCAGCGGGGCTTCGGAGAAGTCATCCGCTTGGAATCTCCGCAACTATCCAGTGACATCTCGCCGGAGAATCTTTCTTCTTACACCAACGGGTTTTAAATATCTGGTCTCTTCGCGAAGGCGGATGAAGACTTGACGGCGGGTTCTGCGCTGACCTCAACGATCACTTTTTCAGCCATGCCATGCCCGAGGGCCAGGGTCGTATGCCCGATCCGGACGGCGACAGGGCCGCGCAGCGCAAAGGCGCTCAACTTCACCAGTTGCTCGCCCGGCCGCAAGCCCATCATCGAAAGCCGGTGGGCCACCTGTTTGCCGCCGGCGAGCTCCACGATCCTGGCCTTCGATCCTTTTTTGAGCTGAGTCAGAGAAAGCTTAAGCATGCTACGTTAGATTATAGGGGAAGGCGACGTTTAGTCAAGGAGCTTCGCTCCCTGGACCAGCCGTCTCTGCTGAAGCCTTTCGCGCCTCGAGCGGGCAACGTAGAGAGGCTCGCCTGTCTCGGGATCCAATCCCGTGTAATACATACAGGACGATCGCGTCATGGGCAAAGGGATGAAATCCTGGATCTGCCTGGGGGTGTAGCCCATGGCCCTGGTAAACGCCGCCAGTTCTTCGGCTTCTTCGGCGCCGCAGCCTGGATGAGCCGTGATGAAATACTGGGCCAGATATTGCTTTTTCCCAAGCTCTTTGTTCAGAGCCGCATATTCCCTGGAAAAGCGCTGCAGAATGTTTTTACGCGGCTTATGCATCAGATCACAGACGCTATCTGCGACGTGCTCCGGCGCGATCTTGAGCTGACCGCTGACGAAATACCGGCATACAAAACGAAGGTATTCCCGCGCCTGTGGCAGCAGAAGAAGCTCATAGCGCATCCCGCTCTGAATATGCACCTGCCTGACACCAGGCGTCTGACGCACAGCCTCCAGCATCTGCGCCTGTTTTTTAAAATCCAGCTCAAGGTTCGGACAGACCTCCGGCCAAAGACAATCGGCGCGGCTGCACCGGTATCCCCGGCTGCAAGAGGCAGCATACATATTCGCTGTCGGCCCTCCCACGTCCGTGATGACTCCTTTGGACTCCTTGTCGGCGGCGATTTTGGACGCTTCCTGGACGAGAGAGGCCGTGCTGCGGCTCTGGATCACCTTGCCTTGATGCAGGGACAAGGAACAAAAAGAGCATGCCGCCAGGCAACCCCGGTGGCTGACAATGGAGGCCTCGACGGTCTTAAGTGCCGGCACCCCGCCATAACGCATGTAGTCCGGGTGGCAGCGCCGGCTGAACGGCAGGCTATAGAAACTGTCCATCTCGTCCTGCGTCAAAGGCAGGGCCGGCGGCAGCTGAATACAAAAACGCGTGTCCGTCTTTTGCGCAACGATACGCGCCGTAAAAGGATTGGATTCCTTGCTGTAAAGATTGAAAGCTTCGACGAATTTCTTTTTATCAGACCGCACCTCTTCGAACGACGGCAGGACGACGGCACGATCGAAACCGTCGCAGGACTTACGGATGATCGCCGTACCGCGGATATCATCCATCCGGTCTATTTTTTCTTTCCCCTTGAGCCTGGAAGCGATCTCACCCGCTGGGCGTTCCCCCATCCCATAGACGAGCATATCGGCCTTGGCGTCAAAAAGAATGGAGCGCCGGACCGTATCCGTCCAAAAGTCATAATAAGCGAGACGCCTCAGGGAGGCCTCCAGGCCGCCGATCACGACGGGAACGCCGGTAAAGAGCTGGCGCAGTTTCTGCGCATAAACGATCGTCGGCAATTTAGGCCTCAACCCCCTGGCGCCCCCGGGGGAATACTTGTCTTCTTTGCGCAGGCTCATGCCCGAGGTATAGAGGGCCAGCATGGAATCCAGGTTGCCTGCCGTGACGCCGAAAAAAAGTTCCGGCCGGCCCAGCCTGAGGAAATCCGCATCTTTCCTCCAGTCAGGCTGTGCGATCACGCCGACCCTGTAACCCAGGGATTCGAGGTATCTCCCCAGGAGGGCGACGCCAAAACTCGGATGGTCGCAATACGCATCCGCTGTGACAAAGATCACGTCGCAGGCATCCCAGCCGCGGGCTTCCATGTCCTGGCGGTTTATCGGCAAAAAATCCTTGCGTTTCATGGCTCCATTATATCATGCGCCAAGCCCGGAGGCAGTCCGCTGAAAAATAAAAAGCCCTCCGGGCGGATCCTGGGGATCCCGGAGGGCTTCTTAAAAACGCCTCTTACTTCGCACGGTAGAAACGCAATTATGTTCGTTGCGTCCGTCTCAGCCAGTGCCGCCTCAAGCTTTTGGAAATCACTGCGGTAGGAACAGTAAGGCTTTCTCGGTGAACTTCCAGATATAACCGCCTCAAGCTTTTGGAAATCACTGCGGTAGGAACAATGAAGATTTTATAGTGCGAAAGCCTTTTGCCGCCGCCTCAAGCTTTTGGAAATCACTGCGGTAGGAACCGCTCCGACGTGCGCTGGCGGCTGGACACCAACCCCGCCTCAAGCTTTTGGAAATCACTGCGGTAGGAACTCAGCATGCGGTCCAGCTTGAGTTCGAATTTCGTCACCGCCTCAAGCTTTTGGAAATCACTGCGGTAGGAACTTTAGTGATCTGCCCCTCCTGGAGGGCATGAAAACCGCCTCAAGCTTTTGGAAATCACTGCGGTAGGAACAAAATGACGCAAGGCGTCTTAGATCGTCCGGCCTCCCGCCTCAAGCTTTTGGAAATCACTGCGGTAGGAACTAAGCGTATGTGGCTTTGGCCCTGCCTTCTACTTCCGCCTCAAGCTTTTGGAAATCACTGCGGTAGGAACATCGCGCCGTAATTTGCATCGCTTCCCCAACTTTGTCCGCCTCAAGCTTTTGGAAATCACTGCGGTAGGAACGACAGCCGAGATGAGGACATTTTTGACCGGGAGCCCGCCTCAAGCTTTTGGAAATCACTGCGGTAGGAACGCTGGCTTGAGGACGTATAGACAAGGGGGTTTGACCGCCTCAAGCTTTTGGAAATCACTGCGGTAGGAACACAGGACGAGGCGGAAATGACGCTGACTTTAGACCGCCTCAAGCTTTTGGAAATCACTGCGGTAGGAACTTCGAAGAATGGTCAACGGGAGCAGCGCTCGTACCACCGCCTCAAGCTTTTGGAAATCACTGCGGTAGGAACGGCGCCACATATATCTCGCAGTAAATAAAGGATTTAACCGGTGCCGGGCGAGCACTACCCGAAAAATTGAAGACTGCGAGATTCGTCATGGCTATAAAACTCCTTAATTATTCAAGAATCAAGTGATAACGCCAACGAGCGTCTAAATTGCCCACAATGACAATTATCGCGCTCGCATGCCGCAGCGATTTCAAAGAACTTGTAATCCCAATGGCGGAAGGATTATGGTCGGTGGCCTTAGCCAAATTTATATTAGCATGGAACTATCAAAAATCAATCAAATAACTGTCACGCGCGTTCGGCCGGCATAAGGAAGCCCTATGGCTTCTATGACTAAATTTGTATCGTCGGATTCCTTGCCCAATGAAACAAATAACACCTGGTCTTCCTCATAATGCAAGATATCAGAGAGTTTTGTTTTTACTTCAGCCAGCCGCTGTCGATCCAGGGGGCACTCAAAGACCGAAAGCTGCAGACGACAGCCATATTCCTGAAGGACTTTTGCAACACGATATAAGCGACGAGGATTGGAAATATCATAACAAACCAAAAAACGGGTTCGGCCCATAAGTTATCGCGTCGTAAATCCGAAATAGCCTGACGCCTCTCCTCTCAAAAACCGCCACATTTGTCTTGCCTGGACATCCAAGGCTCGGCGGTAAGAAATTTTATAACCAAACTGCGGATGAGATATTTCCGTATCCATGCGTCTGTTGTATGCTTCCCAGAAAGCACGACGGCCTTCTTCATTCAAGAAAACCCCCGAGGCGCTGGCAATAAAATCACTTTTTTTCATCTCACCTCTGTTAATAAGACTAATGGCTACACTGTCCGTAATAAGGGGTCTGAATTCTTCCATAAGATCAAGCGCCAATGCGGGCCGACCATAACGAGGCTGATGCATAACGCCAAGAAAAGGATCAAGACCGACCGCATGACATACTCCTGTCAATTCTTTGCAAAGGATACCATACCCCATTGAAAGGAGAGCATTGACCTCGTCGCGCGGAGGCCGCTTGTTGCGACCAGAGAAATCAAAAGAAAAACCTTCGCCCTTTTTTAGCATCCCGCTGAAATTTCCAAAATACAGTGCCGCTGCCATACCCTCCAGTCCTAACAGTTTAGTCACCGTATCTGCTTCTGCTGTCCGATCTTTCAACGTTAATATCTGGTCAATTACCTGTTTGGGCGGATCGCCATTGCGCATCAACATGACTCGCTGATTATGTATCTTGGCGCGGATTATCTCGCGCGCAATTTTTAAACAGATCGACGGTTCTTCGAACAAACGATACTGCCCTCGACGCGCATCTACTCCGGAGGCGGGTAAGCCGCGCAAAAGTCCGATGAAACGGCCGGAAGGCGCAAAAAAACGATACATCTATGTCATTTTCCAAGAATACCTGAGCTGCCTGCGCAGTCAATTGGACGGCTCCATAGAGGTAAACAATGCGAATTTGTTGGGATGGCAGTTTACGAACCACCTCACCCTTAATGGTTACCATAACCTGTCCGCCTTTAAGCCCCACCTGCGCACCAGGTGTTTGAACAATAAGGACCTCTCCTTCATCATTTTCAGGACGCGGAGCTCTTTTTATATCCGCCTCTCCAGCGCGCTCATCCCAAAATCGAGATTCTCCAGGAAGACAAATAGGATAGGCGGAACAATAAAGACATCGCGGATCATCTTTTAGCGGCGGCGGACATTCCCCTTCCGCCGCAAGAGCTTTTGCTTCAGCAATTTTTACCATGCATTCTTTAACTCGTCCTTCGGATATATCCACCTTTACCCTGCGTTTTTCTTCGGCGTAATATACAAAGGCATCTTTAATACAAATGCCGTGTTCACACAAAAGCATCGTTTGGGCCACTACCTGCATGGCGTCAGGTTCTTTGGCAACGCGCTCGTTTTTGTCATTGCGACATGCTAAACCTTTCTTGTAGTCAATCAAAACAACGCCCCCTTCTTCTCCCTCTATGATATCCACCATACCCACGAGACCAAGAGATTCGCTCTCCATACGCAAGGAGCGAATTTTAGCCCCTTCCGACAAATCTAAATTCTTTATGTCTTCCAATGGAGTCGGCTTATCGACGTTCTCATGGATATGAGAACCTTCTACCGTGTCTGCATTTTCCTGAAAAATATTCTCAACCCATTGATAATAAAAAAGACGGGGGCAGTATATAAAGTTGTGGAGGTTACGTACGCCTATCTTTGGCTGTGCTTCCAGCGAACCGTCGGTGCGCAAGTCAGAATCGGTCATAATATATCTAATTTTGGTATCCTGCCTTTTTCAGTCTATCATTATTAATGCGACGGCATAGTTCCCATGATAGGCGAGTAACTGCACCATTTTTCTTGCCGAAAATAGCAGAAGCATGAGCTAAGGGAGGATGTTGACATTCTTTGATTTGAGCGAAACCATAAGCAGCAATTTCCATTGGATCATGAAATAAATTCGTATTCTCACCTTTTAAAACATTTGAATCATCTACAAGATTTTTAAATTCAACTCTCTTGTTAGCGTCAAACTGGACATATTCACGTTTGTTATCTCGACGAATTAACCATTTGCCTTTATTTTCACCAGAACTCCCTTTAACTAATCGTACTCTCGAATGTGCGTGATAACAAAGTGGTCCAGCAATTGCGCGAAGACCAATATTAACTGCGGCATTGATGTCCGCTTGGCGTATGGCGGGTATTGGTTGATCTTTTTTTATGGCGGCAATAAATAGCGGTCCCCCATTCTGCGGCAAAATAAGACGGATGCTATTGGATCCGATTGCTGTCAATTTATCCAACCATTCAAATGCTTCACGTGCAACGACCTGCTTCTCGATAATCTTCCCCCAAAAGGGCCTGTCTTCAACAGTGACTTCAACAGCCCGAAAACCAGGCGCTCCACTCCGACCATCAAATTTAGAAGAATAACTGGCAAATACTTCAACCACAGGAATCCCGAAGGGTTCTGCCAGTAGCTTAACCTTTTCGTTGATTTTACGATGGCACCACTTCATCAGCCGAGAATTTTCCGAACGAGAACGGCTTTTATCAGTCTTGTATCGTGATAAATCTTCCAATACAATAAAATCAACTGGAGATCGACCTGGAATAACTTCATATTCTCCGTGTATATCTGCTTTCTTCCGCTCTTCATCAGACAAACTATGATTCTTGAGGCAGATGCCCAATGCTTGGGCAATAATAAGATGTGCGGTTTGATTAACGCGTTCTTCTTTGAGGCGAACGATTTTATCCGTGAGATCAGGACACGGATCGTGTAGGATCTCACCGCGGACGATAGTGCCAAATTCCGGTTTTATTCCAATTTGATGCCGAAGTAGTCTATTCAATGAAAGCACGGCCCGACGAAAATTTTCTAACTGTTCAATGCGCGCAATCGACAATCCACGTTGACCACGCAACCACGGTGTTTTAGCCGGTGCAGGGCCACCACTGACTAATAAATGAAGTGGCTTACCTTTTTTATCCTTACCTCTTTCAATCCACTGCCATGTGTCTTCACGTAAAGGCAAGACTCGATGAGCAATCTCAAGTAATGTTTCCACAAGTAGACATCTTAGATTAGCCGATGCATCAGCAATCAATCTTTGCAGTTGTCTAATGCTAGCTTCATCCATCCCATTGCTAGCAAACCCTCCCCAAGAAGCAAAATAAGGTACTTTTCTGATTTCATCCAGCGTCTTGTCCCATACATCTTTATACTGTTGAGTTAACCGCCAAGACCACCGAAACCATGTTTTATAACGTGACAGGGCTCCGTGATAAAGGTCAATAAGTTTGTCATTCTGCTCAGGGAATGAAAATCTCTTGGCATTATCGCCGAGCCAATCCTGCGCTGCAGCTACAAGTTCATCCTGTTTTTCGCTGTGCAACAATTGTCTGGCTAAACTTACGGCGTCATCATATTCCAATTGCGTAGCATTTCTTCCCTTTTTCCTGGAAAGCTCAATCTGGTTCTTACCTTCATGTAACACTTTAGCATTCTCACCAGGAAGCCGAAGGCTGCCAGCGGTGCTTAACCTAGCAAACCATGATTTACCACCAGCTTGCCCCAGTTCGACAAAGACCTTGGAGTCACGTTGTGTCCACGCATGGAGCAAAGCATAATCAGCAGCCCGCCGTTGACTAAGGTCAACGGCCAAACAATAAAAGCCTTTTTCTTGAATCGTCGAATTATGCCACCAAAATTGACTGGGTTTTTGATTTTCCTTTAACTCCATTCCCGGCCAAATAAGATGAAAGCGTTGTTTAACTTTATTCCTCTCATATGACGCATTCATTTGTTTTTCCCAACGGGCTTTCTTTCCAATCCTTTCCTCCAATTTGCTTACATCCAAGTCTACCGGAAAATTGAGCACCATATGCAATTCACGCTTTCGTCCAACGAAATCCGGCATCAAGGCCACAGCAGGTTCCTTAACCTTGCCTTTGCTATCACGGGTAAAATATCCAAGATCACTTTCTCTTAGGCCAAGGGCAGCCATCATTGGTTGGAGCCATCGAGAACTGCTTCCATCACTAAGATGGTCTCTGATCAACCGCGGCGCAGAGTAATGAAGGCGGACACGACAGGGATTATATTTCTGGTCACTATCCTTTATAACAAGGGATGCTTCAACCAACCCACCATTGATATACTTGACGCCGTATCCTTCTTTTTTAATATCCGAGAACATAAATAGCCGTCGCGAGAAATTCGGTTCAGCAGACGTATAGCGGACTGCTTCCTTTAGACGTTCCAGCTCCTCGGCGAGTTCACGCGCATCGGCAGCCGCGTACACAACGTTTTTAACCCACCCTTTTTCCTTTCGTTCTTTTGCCTCCCCTTCTGTATCATCGCGCCAAATATCCCAATAGTCCCGTTCGCACAGTTTCAGGAAAAAAGTGCTGTAGCCCATGTCGAGCCTATGTTCCCGCTGAAAGTCCATCACGGCATCCCGCAAATCTTCCTCTTTTAGATTATCTTTTGCCTTCTCAAACAAATCCAGCCATTCTCCCCGCAATTTTCCAAAGCCGCGAAGGCTGGCACGAGTGGGGCCGTAAATTTGGCCGATTGCACATTCCGAACTTTCTTCATTCAAATCAGTAAGTAGCTTAATCAACTTGTCGTAACGTGGATCTCCTTTCAAAATGGGAACTTCACGGTCATCCTCTTCCTCTGTCTCTTTTTTTGGTTTCCAACTCGGATTTTCGCCCATCATGTAGTTTAATTCAGCTTCAACTTCTAATCGCCGCTTTTCCCTTTCTTCGGTTTTCTTATTAAATTGATTTAAGGTTTTAAGCGCTTCTTCAAAAGCGCATTTGTCGAAGTCAGCCCACGATGGCTTTGTATTATTCGACCACGCATCCAAGACAGTAAAGGCCTTAAATATCGGCTTGTTATCTTTTCTGGCTAATTTGATTGGATCATCACCAATTTTTAAAATTCGTTCCTCCAAGCCTTCCCAATTACTTGACTGATTGTCCTGTTTTCTACGACCTGCTTTCTTTATTATCTTAGGTTGAGGCACCACAAAACGGATATAATCAAAGGTAAACTGACAAGGAAACGCCTTAAACAAAACACCAGCATATGTCTTGTTGATATTAATACCTCCGCCTCGCACCCTTTCCGTAATTAAACTACCTCCTGGAACAGAAGCAAGATGCTTTATCTGTTTATCTAGAAAGTTTTTCACGTCTTTTTTATTTTGTCTCAACCAATTATTGGTTCTCTTGGCAAGTTCAGTGTCATTTTTTATTCCCTTAACTATGCCTTGCAAATGTTCAAAGGCTCTTTTCAATAAATCGCGTCCTTCCTCTTCGCTAATCTGGATCCTTGGGACACATTTAACCAAACTGGAAATCTTCAACGATTTCGCAAGTTTCTTAATCCTCTCACTGGCATCTTTAGCCCAGAGGGACGCACTCCAATCACCAGATCTAGCTTTCCGGGCGAGTTCTTCCCTAGAGTAATCCCAGTTTTGCTCCCTCTTCAATACATCACAAAACTTACCCCAGTAGCTTTCTGATGCTTTCTGTGGTTTCAAAGATCTTGTCCTCTCTGCCAGCAATGCAACGGCGAGAGCACATGTCTCTCGATTCTCCGATGAAATAGACACGATCTTCTTTAGGGCATCTTTAAATGATACGGATTTGGAAAACCCCAGCCATGAACAAACAGAATCTTTTAAATTTTTTGCCGGCGTGACTGTCTTTCTGGGGAATTCCTTCCAAGCTTCTTCAATTCGCTTGCGCAATTTATTAATGGGACAACTATCCAGTAACCCTTCTGCCATCGCTACTAATGCGAGGGTGTAATAATTCACCGCATCCTGGAATAATTCGTGGTGCTGCCAGAGGACATCCTGCCAATCTTTCAACTCCTCCCAGTCATCGGCTGATATACCTTTTCTTCCAGGTTTAAGCTTTTCAACTTTCGTGACCCTGCCTTGATAAATACGATTCATCATTCACCTCGATTTTTACCGCACCTGAACATCGTGTCGCAGATCCCTGTCATCAATGGCGGTAACTAATATCTTAAGTTCGCAAGCATCTTTTGCTGAATTATCCTTTGTTACTTTTACAACAATATTCCTGATCTTATCACTGTCAACATCCTGAGAATGAGCCAGAGCCGGCAGCCACTTCATATAAGCGCCGATGGACTTGCATATCTTCTGCGAATATTCTCCATCAGGATAAATCTTATTTTTTGAAAAATAAATCTTGAGTTCGTTTATGCCTTTCTCTCGCATGACATCAAAAATAAACTCGTCCATAGGAAGCATCGAAGCTACCCAATTCATCAGGCTGAAAAAAGAATGCACGAGATTGTATAGGACAGACTTTATCCTTTTATAAGATGATCTTATCTGTTTATTCGATTGTCGTTGGGTTAATTGTGATTTCAAGGTTTGAGAACCCTCTGCTTTTCTTCATTTTTCAAATAATTATGTCCAGAGACGATCGGGCGCTTGAGACGTTTTTCCAAAGCGTCAACAGATGCGACACGACGAACTCGAAACTATTCATAAGAAACCATTCAAAAGGATCAAGGAACTCTTTGCATAAGGGACATACATAATCAACTTCTCCGATCTGGATGGCATTCTTATAATCGTGATCGCATCGCGATTTAGAATCATGGGCCTCGGAGAAGTTGGTGCGGTGTTTCTCAATTTATTCCGCATGAATTTCTCCAAAAATATTTTTCACGAAATGACTTCATCAATTATTCCTATTGATCAAATTTACCGCGAGCGTTACAATTACTTCCCTGTCTTTAGGGTCGCTTTCGGCGATCATGAGCGTCAAAGCGACCAGCGCATTGTCGGCTATCCGCTTACAGCCGTCTTCCCTGTAAAGCAAACCGTTGTTCTCAAGAAACCACAAAAAGATCGAAGCGGCAATCCGTTTATTGCCGTCAACAAAAGAGTGGTTCTTTACGACGAAATACAGCAAGTTTACCGCTTTTTCCTCTACGCTGGCATACAGTTCCTTCCCATCAAAAGTCTGGTAAACCGAGACGATCGAACTTTTGAACGATTGATCGCGCTCAACTCCGAAAAGATCGGAACCGCCGAATTTGTTCCGTAATTCCTTTACCGCTTTTATTGCTGCTTCATAGGTCAGTTCAAACCTGGCTTCTTTCGAAATCCTTGATATCTTGAGCCGTTTATAGTCATAATCGTCCAATAACCCTAAAGCGAGATTATAGTCACTAATAACCTCGATAAGCCCAAGCGCTTCTTTGTATTCGAGTTGTTTTTTGTCTTTAGTGCTTGAGATAAGCTTAATGGCCCTCTGCAGAGCGTGTAGCTTAACCTCTTGTTGCTTAAGACGCCGTTCGTTGATCGTATAGCCGTCAACTAAGTGGCGAACCAAAACACTTGTAGCCCAAATCCGGAATTGAGTAGCTCGTCTGGAATTCACTCTATAACCGACAGAAATAACAGCATCGAGATTATAGAATTTAGTGGCGTATTTTTTCCCATCTTTTGCAGTATGTTCCATTTTGGAACATACTGAATTTTCTTGTAACTCCCCTGATTTAAAAATGTTATACAAATGCTTTGTTATCGCCGGGCGCTGGGTGCCGAACAGTCGGGCAATCTGTTTCTGACTCAGCCAGACCGTTTCCTGCTCAAGTTTGACCTCAAGCCGCACTTGCCTGTCCTTAGTCTGATAAATTACTATCTCTCCCTTGGAAGCAATCCCGTTTTCTTCTTTATACGTCATGTCGTGTCTCCTGCCCGCGTGCCGACAAAAAAACCTTCGCCGGCCAAAATCTTGGCCAACGAAGGTTTTTATTATTTTAACGTGGCGGATTTATCCCCTCAAACTGCACCACGATTCAACCTGCCTGTTTGTTCTACTTTAGACCCCGGGTAAATATTTGTCAATCTTTATGTTTAACAAAAAGCCCCCGCTCTTTAAAGAAAAATCTATCAGAGCTTAGCTCTGATTAAAGTTTATATGTTTAACAAAAAGTCCCTACTCTTACGAAGCAGGGACTTTTTGTTGATCTGTGTGATCCGTTTCTTCTAATCAGTATAATCGTTCTTCACTTCATCAGGGTATTGGTAATGACAAAGGACGCAAAGACGATGGAGACCATGGACATGAGCTTGATCAGGATGTTCAACGACGGCCCTGACGTGTCCTTGAACGGGTCGCCGACCGTATCGCCCACAACAGCGGCCTTGTGGGCAAAAGAACCCTTGCCGCCGTGATGGCCTTCTTCAATATACTTCTTGGCATTGTCCCAGGAGCCGCCGGAGTTGGCCATCATGATGGCCAGCACAAAACCGGTGACAGTCGCGCCGATGAGCAATCCCGCCTGCGCCTCAAGGCCGGCCAGCAATCCCACCGCTACAGGCGAGACGATCGCAAGCAATGCCGGCAGAATCATCTCTTTCTGTGCGGCTTTTGTCGCGATCATGACGCAGCCCGCGTAATCCGGCTTGGCCTTGCCTTCCATCAACCCGACAATCTCCTTGAACTGACGCCGGACTTCCACGACAATGCCCGATGCCGCGCGTCCGACGGCCTGCATGGTCAAAGCGCAGAAGGCAAACGGCAGCATGCCGCCGATGAACAAACCGATGATGACCTTGGGATTCATGAGGGAAAGATCCAGGGTCTTTCCGAACACGATCACCTGATCGTTGAATGCGGCGATCAAAGCCAGGGCCGTCAATGCCGCAGACCCGATGGCAAAACCTTTGCCCGTGGCCGCCGTCGTATTCCCCAGAGAATCCAGGGCATCCGTCCTCTTGCGCACAGCCGGATCCAGCTTGGACATCTCGGCATTGCCGCCGGCATTATCCGCGATAGGGCCATACGCATCTGTAGCCAAGGTGATCCCCAGCGTCGAAAGCATACCCACGGCAGAAATGGCAACGCCGTAGAGTCCTGCATTGAAATTGGTCGCGCCGCCGGCCAAAAAGTAGCTTGCCAATACGGCAATACAAACAAGGATGATCGGCACCGCCGTCGACAGCATGCCGACCGCCATACCGCCGATAATGACGGTTGCAGGACCCGTAAGGGCCGCATCGGCCACTCTTTTGGTCGGGCCGTAACCGCTCGAGGTGTAAAACTCGGTAGAAATACCCAGAAGGACGCCGGCGACAAGGCCGGACAAAATCGCCCAATAGACACCCATATGCTCCGCCCCCAAGCTGTATTTCACAAGAGGATAAGAAGCGATCAATATCAGAATAGCGCTGGTAAAAACACCTTTTCTCAAGGCCCACAACAACGCGCCCTGAGAAGCATCTTCCTTGCTCCTGACAAAAAACGTCCCGATGACAGAAGCCAGGACGCCGACAGCCGCCATGACCATGGGGACGGTCACGCCGCCCACGCCTAAACCTGCGGCGACGCCCAGGGCTGACGTTGCGACGATGGAACCGACATAGGACTCATAAAGATCTGCGCCCATCCCTGCCACATCACCTACGTTATCGCCGACATTGTCCGCGATGACGGCAGGGTTCCTCGGATCGTCTTCAGGGATGCCGGCCTCGACCTTACCGACCAGGTCTGCGCCCACGTCCGCGGCCTTGGTGAAGATCCCGCCGCCGACCCTGGCGAAAAGCGCCTGGGAACTGGCGCCCATGCCGAAGCAAAGCATGGTGGAGGTGATAACGGCGATCTTATCCTGCCCGGGCGCCAACGGATGCATGTTGTACCACCAGTTCAAACCAAAATACCATATACTCAAATCCAAGAGTCCGAAACCGACGACCAGAAGCCCCATCACGGCGCCGGCCGAGAACGCCACGCGAAGCCCTGAGTTCAGGCTCTTCTGGGCGGCGTTCGTTGTGCGGGCGCTGGCATTGGTTGCCATCTTCATCCCGAGAAAACCGCAAAGACCCGAAAAGAAACCGCCGGTCAAAAAGGCAAAGGGAACGACCGGAGCCAGGTTCCCCAGCTTGACCAATATGTTCAGAATAACAAAAACGACGACAAAGAAAATCGCAACGATCGTATACTGGCGCTTCAGATAAGCCGCGGCCCCAACTTTTACCGCCTGCGCGATCTCGCGCATCCGCGGCGTGCCTTCGTCCCGCCGAATGACGGTCCACGCCAGAAAACCGGCGAACCCGAGGGCTAAAAGCGAACCCGCAGGCGCCAAATACAACAAGTCAAACATGTTCTTCCTCCCTTGTTTTAAATGAATCTCCCCGTGCCCGGGGATTTCTGCGGCTTGATTAAAAAGAGCTTCCTGTCCAAAAAAATAAAAATTTTTCCCTTACTATAATACAACACGTCTGTTTTGGCAAGCGTTTATTTAGATGTTACCAGAGAAGGCCGCTCCAAAGCGCAGCGCCCAGCCCCAAAAAGACGGCCGCCATGGCCAGCTTGATCAACCCCAGGCGCTTTTTGGCAAAGGCCTCAAAATCCCTTGAGGTGGCGCCGATGAGGGCGAGGACCAGGACGACAATCAGGGGAATGATAAACATGAAGTTGTAGATGAAAAGATAGAACAGGGCCCTGATGCGCATCGAGCCTTCCCTCAGGACGATAACGATCGTCGGAAGATAAAGCTGCCCTGTGCAGACGGCCTCAAGCACCGATATCAGGAACCCCACGACCAGGGCGCTGATAAAGAGGCCGCCCATGGCCTTTCTTTTTTCGCCGGTGCCTTTGCGATAATACTCTCCCACAATGGCATGGATCTTGTTTTTGACAATACGGGGCAATTGCAAAGCCATATCATCCGTCCGGCCCGTCTTCTTATAATAAAGGTAGTCCCGGACCGCCAGACACCCCAAAAAGATACTGAGCGCCCCCACCAGGAAATACAGCGCCTTGGACAACCAGAAGATCGTATCAATCCTGTAGAGGACATTGAAAAGACCCAGGCCGATGGCCAGATACGTCAAAAAAACCGCCAGGATATAGGCGCTGCCGATCAAAAGCATCTCCCTGCGGCGGTAGCCCATGAGACTCAGAAAAGAAACAAAAAATACGATCACGGTGAATGCGCAAGGGTTGATCCCGTCGACCAGACCCGCTCCGATGACGGCAAGCGGACCGAAAGACCGGAAGTGTTCCAGGATGTCAACGCCGGGCCGCAGGGGCAGGACTTCTGCCCCGCCGCCGCGAAGCTGCCCCTCGATGGCGGATTCCAGGTGGTCGGCGTTATCCGCCAAACCGATCAAGACCCGCTTGCCGACCACAACAGTCGGCGTCCCCAGCTTCTTGTCTATATCCTTTTCCAGCTGCAAAAAAATCTCGTAATTCTCCCTTTGGAGGATATCCAGATACGTCCAGCGGACGCGATTGCCGAACTTCTCCGCCAGCGGCGGAATGACATCATGAAGCAATCTCACACAGGCCCCGCAGTGAGGCTGATGAAAAATCTTGACCTCCACAACTCCGCCTTCAGGCGCATCAAAAGCAGCCAGACGGCCGCCGAAAGACAAAAACATCCAAAATCCCAACGCCAGAACCAACACGGTCTTGTATCTCATGGCTCCCTCTCGTTTAAAATCCTATCTTTCAGCCGAAGTCAATTTGGAAGTGATCTCCTCCATAAGGTCTTCCATGGCGAGGATACCCACAAGCTCAGCCCCCTTATAGACGGCGGCCATATTCTCCTTTTGCGGCTGGAGACGCGAAAAGACTTTATCCAGGCTCTCCTCCTGGTCCACCCGGACGATCGGACGGACCAAAGACGGCCAATCGCGGAACTGCGCATAAAAAATATCGAAAATGTTCACCATGCCCCTAAGCTCCTTGCCGCTGAAAACAGGGAAACGCGTAAAAGACGAAGCGCGAATCTTCTGTTTCAAGGAAACAACGTCTTCGCCGATATCAAAACTCATGACATCTTTCAGCGGAATCATGATGTCTGCGGCGCGCGTCAAGGTCATGTCGAAAATCTTGTCGATCGCCTCCTTTTCCTGGGGTTCCAAGATCCCTTCGCGAGAGATGTCCTTGATCAGGGATTTGATCTCGTCTTTGGTCAGGAAAGGATTCTTCTTGAGGCCTGTCGGGCTGACCAGGCGCGCGATCGCCGCGGCCAGAAACCCGAAAAAAGCGACAAGGGGCAAAAGGACCCTGGAAAAAAATTCGACAGGACCGGCCAGGGCCAGAACCAACCTGTTGGCATGATACCGGGCGACGGTCTTGGCCAGGAGCTGCGCAAAGATAAACGACAACGGCGTCATGATCAGCGTCGTCAACAGGGCCGCATAGACCGGCAGGATCTTGGCGAAAACGGCCGTTGCGCAGGCGGAAGAAACGACGACAGAGAGATTTGTCCCGACGAGCGTCGTCGCCAAAAGACGGTCCGGTTTTTTCAGAAGGTCATGGACGAGAACGGCCCTTTTGTTCTTTTTCTCAATCAGGTGCATGAGCTTTAAAAAATTCACGGACGTGAAAGCCGTCTCTGCGCCGGAGAAGAAGGCCTCGCCTATCAATGCCAGAACAATGAAAAAAAGAAGAATGCTTAAGCCCATTTTTTAAGAACCATGCTTTTGATGCGGCGGCCTACGACTTTTTCCACCGTAAATTCGCCGTCCTGCGTCTGAATACTCTCGCCTTCAGACGGGATCTTGCCGAAGATATCAAGGAGAAAACCCGCCATGGTCTCGTAATCCCCTTTTTTGATGCGCAGGCCGCATATCCGGACAGCCTCTTCCACCGGAACTTTTCCGTTCAAGCGAAAAACGCCCTTACCCAGCGACTCGATCATCCTCTCCGGCGCCTTGAATTCGTCGTTGATCTCCCCAAAGATCTCCTCCAGGATATCCTCCAGCGTCACAAGCCCAGAGGTCCCGCCGTACTCGTCGACAACGACGGCAAGCCTCGTGTCCTGTTTATAAAAATCCTTGATCAGGACGCTGATCTTTTTTGTGGCCGGCACGAACATGACGGGTCTGACCAGCTCTGTGAGGGGTTTTTCGGTCTCGAGGAACAGGTCTTTGGCGGCCGCAAAACCCTGGATATTATCGAAGGAGTCCTTGTAGACGGGAAATCTGGAATGCAGGCCGGCGCGGGCCGCCTCCCGGGCCCTCGGAGCGTCCCAATCCATAGAGATCGCCTTGATGTCCATGCGGGGCGTCATGATCTCCTGGGCCGTCGTCGTGGTCAGCTCCAGGATCGAGACGACCATTTCCTTCTCGTTTTTGCCGACGATACCGTGCTTGTGGACGACCTCGATGACGGTCTTGAACTCTTCTTCTGTCAGGGTCGGTTCCTTTTTCGGCTGCCACCCCCTGGCGGAGATGATCGCATCGCAGATTTTCGTCGACAAAAACAAAAAAGGACGGAAGAGACGCTCAAAGACATAGAGGGGACGGGACAAAACATAACTCAACCGCTCATTGTTGTGGATGGCAATGGTCTTCGGCGTCACCTCGCCGAACAAGAGAAGGACAAAGGTCGTCACGCCGATCGAAATGCTGACACCCGGCTGTCCCAGAAGATCCATCGAGAGGGATGTCATGAGCGCGGCGATCGCGATATTCACAAGGGTGTTTCCGGCCAGGATGGTCGTGAGACACCGCAGGGGGTTCTCCATGAGCCTGACGATCTTGGATGTGTCCCTGCCGCTCTGGGCGAGCCTTTTGATCTTGATGGAATCCAAAGAAAACAAGGCCGTCTCCGAGGCAGAGAAAAAAGCCGAGAAGGACAAAAAAACAACAAGCAGGCCGAATTTAAGAATAACCGGAGATGCTGTCATGGTTTAGAGGCGCAGCCGCAGGCTCAGATCGAATAACGTCCGGACAAGAAAAGACTTCAAAAAAATCACAAGGAAGATCGCGATAACAGGAGAAATATCGATTCCGAAACGGAGCATCGGCGGCAAGATGCGGCGGATAGGGGCCAACACGGGTTCTGTCACCGTCTGCAGAAACTGAACGATCGGATTGAAAGGATCGGGACTGACCCAGCTGATCAGGGCCCGGACGATGATGATCCAGTAATAGGCCGTCAAGGCCATGTCGAGTACCTGCGCGGCCGCAGACAATAGATTTGAAACGGCAAACACCTGGCTTAAACCTCCCCCTTGACCCTGTAATGTTTATAACAAATCCGCCGGGGACGGTCAAGCCCCCGTTTGTCACGCATTCAGGACTTATGGCACTCCCTGGACCTGCTCTTAGGCCCTCGTCTCCTGTGAAGGCGGATGGCAGAGGCTTTTCTTGAGCGCTTTAAGGCCGGAAAAAAGATAATCCGGCTTCTCGCGTCTCAGCTCTTTAAGACTGCTCGAGCCGGTAGCAATGGCGACGGTCGAGATGCCGGCGCGCCTGCCTGTCTGGATGTCAATCACCATATCTCCGACATAAACCGCCTCAGACCTGCGGCCCCCCAGATCCTTGAGGATCCTGCGAAGGATCATGGGATGAGGCTTATAATACTTCCTTCCGCCGGCAGGGGAAAGTTTGTCGGCGCACAGGATCTTGTCAAACATGCGCCCTGCGCCCAGATGCCTGATGATAACGCGAGTAAAGCGTGCCGGCCGGTTGCTGGCGACCGCCGTCCGGATCCCTCTTTTTTTAAGGTCACAGAGAAGCTGCCTGGCGTAAGGCATCCAGCGGACGTATCTCTTGAGATCAACGGCATGCCTTTTCCTGTAACAAGCCAGGACATGCGGCAACCGGGCCGGCGGCACAAAAGGTTCCAACAACTTCCTGTCGCCCCACCCGACAGCTCTCCTGATGACGGCGGCCGGACGGGACGGATAACCTTCCGCACGCATGCAGCTGTTAAAACTTTTCACAATGGCGGGATACGCGTCTATGAGGGTCCCGTCCAGATCAAAGATAAATATTTTTTTTCTCGTCATGGAATAAAGAACCCCGTTAAGGTGCCGGACTTAACGGGGCCGGGTCATATCTCCGAACTTTCACCACATTCCTTCTTCAAAAGACCAGGACTGCCGCTCAGGACGGGTTCTGCGCGTTATCCGTTTCCGTCACAGCGTTCATCGCCGCAACCTCTTCATCCACCTGCCCCTGATTAACGGCCGTATCTCCTTGATCCATCACATCCACCGAAGGCTCTGCCGTCGTATCCACCGTCACATCTGCCGGGGCCGCCTCCCCCTGTGACGCGGAAGAAGTTTCGGCAACCGAGGAAGAAGTATCCTTTGATTTTTCAGCAGCCGGCCTGTCCACGACGATCATTTCGGCGACACTCTTTCCATCCTGCACCCTGTAATCCGCCGTAATCCGGTCACCGGCCTTGATCTCTGAAAGATCTTTAACATTCTCGAACAATGTCTTGCCGGTCAACAGCAGCGTCGTTTTGACCTCCTCATACGTATTATAATCCAGGTGCTTGATC